>Ga0335079_10000476_pt1 | contig 45810 bp, 39 predicted proteins | sample Lox_Sample_33_FD_206719 | JGI IMG/M metagenome (GOLD analysis project Ga0335079, IMG submission 206719) | Soil microbial communities from Loxahatchee National Wildlife Refuge, Florida, United States - Lox_Sample_3.3 | ecosystem: Environmental > Terrestrial > Soil > Wetlands | place: USA...
AGCACGGCCTTCAGCAATACCAAGGTGGTGGAAGCCGGACTCTCCATTTTCGTTGCCGGTTTTTCCTCGATTCTCACCGGCCTTAATTTCGTTGTGACTATCCACCGCATGCGCGCCCCGGGCATGACATGGTCACGCCTGCCACTTTTCATCTGGGCCCACTACGCCACCAGCATCATCCAGTTGCTGGGCACGCCGGTGCTGGCGGTGACTCTGGTACTGGTCGTGCTGGAGCGTGCTTTCCACCTGGGGATCTTCGATCCGCGCCTGGGCGGTGATCCACTCCTGTTCCAGCACCTGTTCTGGTTCTATTCCCATCCCGCGGTCTACATCATGATTCTGCCGTCCATGGGAGTAGTCACCGAGATTGTGCCCTGCTTCTCGCGGAAGCGGGTTTTTGGTTACAACTTTGTGGCTATGGCCAGCATAGGCATTGCCGTGCTCGGCTTCCTGGTGTGGGCGCATCACATGTTCGTCGCCGGGGTATCGCTGTACTCGGCGATGATCTTCTCGATGCTCAGCTATCTGGTCGCTGTGCCCTCCGCGATCAAGGTGTTCAACTGGACGGCGACCATGTACAAAGGCTCGATCACCTTCTCCACGCCCATGCTCTACGCCTTCGGGTTCATTGGGCTTTTCACCATGGGCGGATTGACCGGCCTTTTCCTCGCGTGTCTGGGAATTGACGTCCACGTAACCGATACGTATTTCGTAATCGCTCACTTCCACTACATCATGGTGGGTGGTGCGGTCATGGGTTATCTGGCGGGCATGCATTTCTGGTGGCCGAAGATTTCCGGGCGCATGTATCCCGAATCCTGGGGACGTCTCGCCGCGCTGATCGTGTTTCTGGGTTTCAACCTGACGTTCTTCCCGCAGTTCATTCTCGGATACCTTGGAATGCCGCGCCGCTACTGGCAATACCCGCCCGAGTTCCAGGTCCTCAATGTGCTTTCGACGGCGGGTTCTACCATCCTGGCTGTGGGGTACGTTCTGCCCATGGTGTATTTCCTGTGGTCCATGCGATACGGAAAAGTCGCATCCGACAATCCCTGGGGTGCGTCCGGGCTGGAGTGGATGACCCCGTCTCCGCCTCCCACGCTGAATTTCGAACAGACCCCCGAAGTTACCTGGGAAGCATACGATTACGAACATATTCCTGCTCCCGAGGAGGTGCCGGTTGAGCAATAGTTCGGTTGCGGCCGAGCGCCACGATCCCGCTCTGCAACACCACTTCGTTGACGCGGAGCAGCAGCGCCAGGCGGCCTCGCTGGGCATGTGGCTGTTCCTGGCAACAGAAATCATGTTCTTCGGTGGCATGTTCTGCGCCTATCTCATCTATCGCTACTGGTACTTTCCCGAGTTCGCTGCTGCCAGCAAGTCGCTCGACCTCACTCTGGGTACCATCAATACTGCAGTCCTGATCTGCAGCAGCTTGACCGTGGTGATGGCGGTGCGGGCCGCGCAACTCGGCAAGCGAGGGGCGCAGGTAACTTATCTGCTGCTCACGCTGGTCTTTGGCCTGGTGTTCCTGGGAATCAAGGCCGTCGAGTGGCATGCCAAGTTCGTCGAGCACCACGTGCCCGGCGCATCGTTCAGCGCTGCTGATCTCATCCGGGATTATCCCAATCTCAACATTGATCCCAGGCATGCGCAGGTTTTCTTTTCCCTCTACTTTGCTATGACCGGCATGCATGCCCTGCATATGGTCATTGGCGTGGGATTGTTCAGCTATCTCACCTATTACGCTTGGCGGGGACGCTACACGCCGCATTACTACACGCCTCTGGAAAACTGCGGGCTGTACTGGCACTTCGTGGATATCATCTGGATCTACCTGTTTCCCTTGCTCTATCTGATTGATCGGAAAAAGTGAGCTGCCATGTCGGAACACATAATCTCGAGCAAAACTTACATCGCGATCTGGGCCGCGCTGTTGATCCTGACGGTTGTGACCGCCTGGGTGGCAACCGTGGACCTGGGACCCTTCAACACTGTCGTGGCGCTATGCATAGCGACACTTAAAGCAACGCTCGTGGCGCTCATCTTCATGCATGTGAAATACACCAGCGAGAAACTGACCAGGGTCGTCCTCATCTCCGCCCTCTTCTGGTTGCTGATTCTCCTGATGCTGAGCCTGACGGATTACACCACCCGCATGTTGACCTGATGCGGCCGCTACCGACTCCGAACAGGCAAGTGCGGTATACTCCGGCATCGGACAAATATCTCTGAAGTAAGCCTGAGGTGACCTATGGCTTTCTGCAACTCATGCGGAGCGAATCTCGAAGCTACTGCACAGTTCTGTAATAAGTGCGGAGCCGTAGTCACAGGCCCCGCGCCCGGTTCTCCCTCTGCCGCGCCCGCGCCTATGGCGCCGGCGGGCGCCACACCGCAGGGCAGCAGTGCCCTCAAGATCATCCTGATTGTCGTGGCTGTGGTGGTCGCCCTCGGGATCATAGGCATTGGCACAATCTCGTTCATCACCTGGCGTGTCGCCCGCGGCACCCACGTGCGTGGGCACGATGGCAACGTCAGGGTTGAAACCCCGTTCGGAACCGTGCAGAGCACGACGGACCCGAATCAGGCAGCCCGGAATCTGGGAGTGGATGTGTACCCGGGAGCGACCGTCGTCAAGGGCGGAAGCGCCGATATGACCATTGGCGGAATGCATACTGCGGCGGCCAACTTTGTGAGCGATGATCCGGCCAGCCGCGTGGCCGATTTCTATAAGTCGAAATTTCCCCGCGCCAACATGACCTCGACCGAAGGCGACCACTACGCCATCGTGACCGGGGACCAGGGGGATATGGTCACCATCAGCATTGAGCCGCAGGACGGCAAGACACAGATTCATATCGCCCGCGTGACCGGCAAGGGCGACAGTTCCTCAAATTAGCGGGAGGAACATGCCGGACCGCTACGCCGAACTTGCTCAGGCCGCCAAGTCCGCCACGGTGGATGCGGCCGGACTGGCCGAGCGCCTGCGCCGCCATGTGCGCGGCTCAGTGCGGTTCGATGACGGCAGCCGTGCTCTTTACGCCACCGACGGCTCGAACTACCGCCAGGTTCCCATCGGCGTGGTACTCCCTTGTGATGCCGAGGACGTTCTTGCTGCTCTCGCGATCGCTCGCGAATTCGGCGCGCCTGTTCTCTGCCGGGGCGCCGGAACTTCTCTCGCCGGCCAATGCTGCAATGTAGCCGTCGTGCTCGACTTTTCCCGCTACATGACGGACATCGTAGAACTGAGCGCGGAGCGGCGTTTTGCTCGCGTCCACCCCGGCGTCGTTCTGGATCGCCTGCGCGGCGCAGCGGAAAAGCATCACCTGACTTTTGCTCCCGATCCCGCTACTCACGACCGATGCACCCTCGGCGGCATGATCGGCAATAACTCCTGTGGCGTGCATTCCGTGATGGCAGGCAAGACTGATGACAATGTCGAATCGCTCGACATCGTCACGTACGACGGTTTGCGCATGACGGTGGGTGAGACTTCCGATGAAGAACTGAATAGCATCATTCTCCAGGGAGGACGGCGGGGCGAAATCTATAAAGCGCTGAAGGGTCTCGCTGCCCGATATGGAGATCTGATTCGCCAGCGTTATCCAAACATCCCGCGCCGGGTGTCGGGATACAACCTGAACTACTTGCTGCCCGAAAACCGTTTTCACGTTGCCCGGGCGCTGGTGGGATCGGAAGGAACCTGTGTCACGCTGCTCGAAGCCACTTGCCGCCTGGTGGAAAGCCCTCCGCAACGGGTCCTGCTGGTCATCGCGTATCCCGACGTCTACGAGTGTGCGGACCGCGTGCCGGAAGTAATGGCCCACAACCCCATCGGTCTCGAAGGACTCGACGATCTGCTGGTGGAATGTACCCGCCGCAAGGGCATCAATGCCGAGGGCCTCGCCTTGTTGCCTCCCGGAGGAGGCTGGTTGCTGGCCGAATTCGGCGCCGCGACGGCCCAGGAAGCCGAAGCTCAGGCTCGCGGCCTGATGCAGGCGCTCGGAAAGAGTACGGCTCCGCCAACGATGCAGCTCTACACCGATCCGCAACAGGTAAAACGCGTGTGGGAGGTGCGGGAGTCCAGTCTCGGCGTCACCTCGCATGTCCCTGGTGAGGCGTTGAATTGGGAAGGTTGGGAAGATTCTGCGGTCGCGCCCGAAAAACTCGGCTCTTACCTGCGCGACCTGCGCAAGCTGATGAACACTTATGGCTATCGCGGAACTCTGTATGGACATTTCGGGCACGGTTGCGTCCACAACCGCGTGAATTTCGATCTACAGAGCGAAGCTGGAATCGCCGCTTACCGCAGGTTTGTCGAAGAGGCCGCGGACCTGGTTGTTTCTTACGGAGGCTCGCTCTCGGGCGAGCATGGCGACGGTCAGTCGCGCGCCGAGCTTCTGCCCAAAATGTTCGGCCCCGAGTTGGTGCAGGCTTTTCGCGAGTTCAAAGCCATTTGGGATCCGGAATGGAAAATGAATCCGGGCAAAGTGGTCGAGCCTTACAGGCTGGATGAAAATCTGCGGCTTGGCGCCCATTACGATCCCTGGCAACCGGAAACGCACTTCCAGTTTTCCGAGGACCACGGCAGCCTGCCTCTGGCCACGCTGCGTTGCGTTGGCGTCGGCAAGTGCCGCCGCGATGAGGGCGGCGTCATGTGCCCCAGCTTCCGCGTCACTCGCGAGGAGGCGCATTCCACCCGCGGCCGCGCTCATCTGCTCTGGGAAATGACCCAGGGCAGCCTTATCCGCGACGGCTGGCGCGACGAAAGCGTGAAAGGCTCACTTGATCTCTGCCTTTCCTGCAAAGGCTGCAAGAGTGATTGCCCGGTCGGAGTGGACGTTGCCACCTACAAATCCGAGTTCCTCTCTCATTACTATGAAGGCCGGTCGCGTCCGCTCGGCGCCTATGCCTTCGGCAACATTGATATCTGGGCGCGCCTTGCTTCGAACCTCCCAGGGCTGGTCAATCTGGCGACGCAGCTGCCCTTCCTCCGAGAGATCGCCAAGCAGATCGCAGGCATTCCCAGCGGGCGCAGCATTCCGCCGTTCGCGCCACAAACCTTTCGCGCATGGTTCGAGCGCAGGCCGACGCGCAATCTGCACGGTCTGCCCGTCCTGCTCTGGCCCGACACGTTTAATAACTATTTTCTGCCGGATACTTCGAAAGCCGCTGTTGAGGTCCTTGAGGCCGCAGGTTGTCAGCCCTACCTGCCCGTAGCGAATTTGTGCTGCGGCCGGCCGCTCTATGATTTCGGCATGCTCGACCGCGCCAGGAAACTGTTGCTTGAGATTCTCGATGTTCTCGAGCCTGAAATCGAAGCTGGCATTCCCGTCGTTATGCTGGAACCCAGTTGCGCCGCTGTCTTCCGCGACGAACTGCTGGGCCTCTTTCCCCGCGACGAGCGCGCCCGCAAGCTTTCCCGGCAGACATTTTTGCTAAGCGAATTTCTCGAGAACAAAGTGCCGCATTTCGCGCTGCCCCGGTTCCCACGCCGCGCTCTGCTCCACGGTCATTGTCACCACAAATCAGTAATGAAGATGACCGACGAAGAATCGGTCCTGCAGAAGATGGGAATTTCCTTCACCGCGCCCGCGCCCGGTTGCTGCGGAATGGCGGGCTCGTTTGGCTTCGACGCCGACAAATACGAAGTTTCTCTCGCAGTCGGAGAGCTTGAGCTTTTGCCCGCGGTGCGCAGCGCGGCGCCCGATTGCCTCATCATCGCGGATGGCTTCAGTTGCCGCGAGCAGATTGCGCAAGGCACCAATCGCCACGCCATGCATCTGGCGGAAGTTCTCCAGATGGCTTTGCAGCAGGGTTCTTCGGATGCGGTGGTGTCCTATCCTGAGCGTCCTCGCGTCGAGCGCCGGGCTGCGGAGGTGCAACGTTCCATGCGCCGCGCCGCCTGGACGTTGGCTGGCGGTGTGGCCGGCCTGGCGCTGCTGCGTACCCTGGCCCATCGTCGCGACTGACCCTAACATATTGAATATAAATATCTTATGTGCGAACCCGCGCCCTATCTCGCCAGACCTGCCCGAATCTGTGAGAATAGAGGCACTCACCTGAAGCCGGTTGACGTCTGCTCCGGCTTAGCCGACGGGGCGAACTATGACCCGGAATAGCGAACAAGCCAGTCTGGTTGCGACGGAAGCGCAGGCGCGCGCCGCCGCGAAGGTGGAGACTCCCATTCAGGGCTCGGTTCTGGTCTTGATTCAGTTCGACGTCTGCGAAGAGATTCGCCTCGATCAACTGCGGCAGATTTTTGGCGCGCGCACTCTCGAGCATCCCACCCTCAAGCATCCCGCGCCGGGCTATGTTCGCTACCAACGCCCTCCAGTAGTCGAACCCACCGAACCGCTGATTCTCGAAAGCGGGGAGCGCCTGCAGGGTCAACTCAAGTATTACGACTACGGGGTGCTCAGCGTCGTCTTCGAACTTTCCTTCGCCGGCGACTGGGATACCCTCGTGCGCCTCGGCAGCCGCTGGGTGTGGGATGTGGATTTCGCCGGTCACGCCTCGCGCATCGCCCACCAGCGGCTTGAGCGCGCCGCGCCCGCGCTGGTCAAGCCCTATCCCGACTGGCTGACGGAAGACTACTTCATTTTTCACGTGCGAGAAATCACGGGTTCACCTACCGCCGCCGACCTGGTGTCTTCCCAGGGCGAGCGCATCGCCCAGATCGTCCGCGGTGAAACCGCGCAGCTTTCCGAAGGCGAGCGCCAGGAGATTCTGCAGTCGGGCATTTCCTACTATCCAAACGACCTCACCGTGATTGGCTGGAACGCAGCGTTCCTGTACGACAGCGCCGCCGGCGCCGAAACTGCCATCCAGTTGCTGGAATACGCCAACTCGCAGCTGCTCGAGTTTCGCCACTATGACGAGCTGCTCACCCGCGAACTGGAAAGTGTCTATGCTTTCCTTGATCGCGGGACCCGCGCATTCGCCCGCTGGCGTACCGCGCGCGCGGCCCGCCGCCTGCATACCGTGCTGCTCGATGTCACCGAGTTGACCGAACACGCGGACAATGCGATCAAGTTCTTGAGCGACATGTTTTCCGCGCGCCTTTATAAGTTGGCCGCTGCCAAAGTCGGCGTGCCCGATTACAAAGACCTCGTTACCCAGAAGCTGCAGACCGCCGAAGACCTCTACCGCTTCATGGTGGACCAGTTCAACCAGAGCCGTGCCTTCGTGCTGGAGCTGATGGTGGTCATCATTCTGATCATCGAGCTGGTTTACTTCTTCCGCGGCAATCCCATCTGACCCCGAACATGCGCGGACTCCAGGGCAAACGCGTTCTCATAACCGGCGGCGCCAGCGGCATCGGCGCAGCCACCGCCGCCCGCTTTCTGCAGGAAGCGTCCGCCGTGGTCGTGCTCGACCGCGATCATAAAGCGCAGCAGGAAATCGCCCGCCAGTTGCCGGATCTTGCCGGAACCGTGCACGCCGATGTTTCCGATTTACAACAGGTGGAGGCTGCCTTCGCTGAGGCCATTCGTCTGATGGGCGGCGTCGACGTGCTCATCAACAATGCCGGCATCAGCATCCGCCACAATTTTCTCGAGATTACGCCGGAAGAATGGGACCGCGTATTGGCCGTAAACCTGACCGGAGTTTTCTACGTGGCGCAGACCGCCGCGCGCCATATGTGGGAACGGGGCAGCGGCGTGATCCTGCAGACCGCTTCTACCAACGGCGTCATGGGCTATCCCTCTTACGCCGATTACAACGCCACCAAGGCCGGGGTCATTGAACTCACCCGCTCCATGGCGCTGGAGCTTGCGCCCAAAGTCCGCGTATGCGCCGTCGCTCCCGGATACGTGCTTACGCCCATGCAGCGCGCCGAATACACCGACGCCATGCTCGACGAAGTCAATCGCAAGATTCCCCTCCGCCGCCACGCCCGCCCCGAAGAGATCGCCGCCCTATTTGCGTTCCTTGCCTCCGACGATGCGGCCTACGCCACCGGCCAGGTCTTCACTCTCGATGGCGGCGAAACCGCGGGTGGCCTCGCCAGCCGGTAGGGGTCCTTACTAGAGGAAGACAGCCCAACTCGTTTAAGACCGCACCCGCTACTTCTTGCCAAACGTCTCGCCGAAGAAGTCCCCCGGTCTCCACTTGGGGCGCTGCGGGTTCTGCGCCACGTCGTATCCAACCAGAAAATCCATCTGCATGAATTGCACCGACGCATCCAGATTCATCGGCTGGTTCATGTCGTCCGAAGGAGAGTGGTAACGCTTCGCCACCCATTCCTCGCCGAACTTCTTGGCGTCAACATTCGGGTCTCGCGCTTGCTCACCCTCGCTGATGAACACCGACGGCACGCCCTGGCGCACGAACGAATATTGGTCCGCGCGGATGAAATTGTTTTGCTCCGGCTCGGCCCACGGACCAGCTTCGCGAATTGTTTTCGCGAGCTAAACCGGATTCAAAAGAATCTATAGATTCGACCCGAAGGCCAGCAGACGGCCGTCGCAATCCTTCACCACGAATTCCCGCGAATGCCATGGCATGTTCGCAAGTCCGCGGGCGAACTCCACGCCGCGAGCCGCATACTCCGCATAAAGAGCGTCCGCGTCCTCAATGAACAGGTACGCATCGAGAAATTCGTCATCATATTTGTCGGGATTGGCTGTCGCAGGTTCCGCGCACCGGAAATGAATGGCGTGCTGATCGCGCGCCACGATGGCGTAGACCGGCGGGTCCTGCCACGTGCCCAGACATTCGAAGCCCAGCTTGTTTTTGTAATAGGCCAGAGTGGCAGGAATGTCCAGGGTGAAGAAGACGGGCGCAATCTGGCGAATCATGCGGGTAAGTGTACTCCCGAATGCAGAGGTTGCCCGGTCCCCAGGTTCGCGACTGGCTAACCTGGGTCCGAGGATAACCGAGTCGTTATATACTCTCGACAACTAGAAGGGGCGGACCGATGGTAAAGTTCTGGCCTTTTATCCCGAAATTGTCCATTTATCAAACCATCCTGCGAATCGCTATAGCTGGCGCTCTCGCGCTGGTCGTTCCGGTTGCCATGATGGCGCAAGACCGTGCGGCTCTGAATGAAATGTTCGTGCGCGCGGTAAACACCGAGAGCAAAGATCCGGCAGCGGCAGATCAGTTGTATGAGCAGGCGGCAAAACAGGGACACACCACCTCTATGGTGATGCTCGGCTATCGGCTGCTTTACGGCACCGGTGAGAAACAGGACTGGCCGCGGGCGTTTTCTCTGTTCACAACTGCAGCCAATGCGGGCAACGTGGATGGTAAGTTCCTGCTTGCTCTGGCTTATCTGCAGGGCGTCGGCACGGAGAAAAATCCCACGGCGGCTCGGGAGAATCTGCTGGATCCCGCTACCCAGGGCAATCAGTATGCGCAGTACACTCTCGGCATCATGCTCGCGGCTGGCGAAGGGGGCCCAAAGCGCGAATCCGCCGCTCGCCGCTGGCTCGACCGCGCGGCCAGTGGCCCCAACAAGGGTCTTGCCGCGCGTGCTGCCGATCTTCGCGACAAGCTCGACACCAAGCTTTTTTCTCCCGACGACTCGGCCGGCAAGGCCTTCACTGCGCTGGCTTTCATTGTGCTTGTCGCCGCCGCCCTGGGAGGTGGTGGTTCTTCGTCCACGAGCGGAGTGGACACTACCCCTTATCCGACGACGCCTTTCGGCGGAGGCAGTTCGGCAAGCTCAGCGCCTCAGGTGCACCCCGTACCTCATTACCCGACAAACATCAGCAAGGCCGTCAATGGAGATCTCTCGGACCCACGTTTGTCCTTCTGGTAATCGCGATGAAAACCTGCAAAGCAGTTTGTACCCTGCTCATAGCTCTTGCGGCGATGTTGACGCTGCCCGCCGCGGCCAGTATTGCCGGCACTTATGAAGGACGATATCAGTGCCGCGATTGGCGGGCGCTCACCCTGCAGATACGCGACCTCTCGGGCGGCCGCATTTCAGCAACCTTTACCTTTCCCGTGAACCAGCCGGGCTTCGCCGGCGATGGTTCGTATTCCATGATGGGTGTCTACGACGCGCGCAGCGGCCGGTTCCAGCTCTCGCCCCAGCAGTGGTTGCGGCGTCCTCCGGGCTACAACATGGTTGGCCTGACGGGCATGGCCGATTCGAGCAACGGTGTACTGCGCGGCAAGGTCGACAGCTTTATGTGCGGTCCGTTCGAACTGGCCCCTCAGGGCGTCGCGCTGCCGGCGGTTCCTCAGCCTGCGCGTCCGAGCCAGTCGCAGAGCATGACCGCACCGGTACTCTCGCAGCCCTCCGGGCAGCTTCCACTTGAGCGCCAGAAGCGAGTTTTCAACCTGACCAATAACATGCCTCAGTCTCTCGAATACTGGGACGCTTCCATGGATGAACCCAGCAAAGAACGCGAAAGCGAGCCCATTGACGACGTGATTGACTGGCTGAAATCTCAGGATTTTTCCTGCCTGGGATCAAAGCATGTTGCGTGGAACGCGGAGGGAACCGAAGGGACCGCATCCGACCGCGTCACCGTGCGGGAACGTTATGTAATCGAGTGCGACGGAAATTGCGCGGGACTGCGTTACATCCCCCTGGTGCAGGCAACGGCCTGGCACTTTGCCGCCACCCAGCCGGTTCCCGTGATGGAGTTCAAGAGCACCTGGTTCGGCGGCACCGACATTCGCTGGAAGCTGACCCGTCCGGCCGGTTCGGGAAAACCGCCCGACGTCTACATCCATCGCTGGAGCAATGCCAAAATGCTCAGCGGCGAAAGCTGCAAGGCGCCCAAGACGGAAGCCCACTAGAAATCTGAGCGCAGGCGGAGGGGCCCGCCAGGCACTCAGACAATCGAAGCAAATCGAAGCCAACTTATTCTTGTAGTGGGCGATGTAGCAATGTCGGGAGTGAAGAGACCCGCGCGATCTGGCGAATGGTGCGGTTCTCGAAAAAACATCTGCTCACTCGGAGAACTGTTTCGTTGTTCCGGGCTTACGAGTAGCAGGATTGAGCTTGGATGAACTGCCCTTCAGAAACTGACGGGTCATGGGCACGTACTTAAGTTGTTCGTCAATTCTCTCCCGACCGTCCAGGTCAATCGGCAATTCACCTTTCAGCCGAGACCATGCCTTCACGACTCTTTCCGCAGTCTCCACAGCAGTCTCGACAACAAGCGCTGTCGGAACCCGAGCCTTGTCTGCAAATCGTTGCAACAGTTCCCGATCGAGTTTGCCGGTGTCCTTTTCCTTTGTGATCGAAAGTGCCAGCTTTCGGTCTGCGATGTACTGGATCGTGGAAACGAAATCGTATCCAGCAGACAACCGAGGAGTTCTTCCGTCCGGGTAGATGAGTGACCAGTTCTTCAAATGCATGTCGGCATTCCCAATGGCGGCACTGAAAATGAGACGGCGGACGAACTCCACCAGACCGCGCTCTCCCAGAATTCTCCAAATGTCACCGGCCATGTTTGTATAACTGTAATTCTTGTACTTATCGCCACTGAACTGGCTGTACAACTGATTGAAGTCCTCGATGTGGACCCTGGCACCTTCCGCCGTTCTGTCGAATCGCCGGACGTAAAGCGAATTCGCGCTTGTCCTCCTGAACTGTTCTGGCAACCCCTCCACTTGACTGGTTGGAACAAGGCCTGCTTCAGCGACCTCAATACCAATCTCCGAGGCCAGCTTCATCATCGAGAATTCGTTCTCAGGTACATGTGAGTAGCTTGGAGAAGGGAGCTTCACGATCCAGTACCCACCCCTCCCTTCGACAGGAACCGCAAGCTGCTTTCCAGGGTGCCCTACCGCTGAGAACTTCAACTGAAGTCCTGCAAGGGAGAATCGCAAGACCCCTTCTGGCTGTTCTCGATCCTTCCTTTGGTCATTCTGGTCCGGTGGCAAAGGGCGGCCCTCTGAATCTTGCACGACAACGGCACCCGGTAAATCAGCCCCAAGCAGCCACAATAGAATGAACTCGCGGGCCTCCTTAACGCCGCCTCGCTCAGCCAGGTACTCGCGCAAACGTCCCTCAGGAAGAACGTTCGAGAAAAATGGCGGCACCTTCGTCTGAGCTTCCTGTGGCTCCACGATCAGGTTTGTGTTTATGTCATAGAAGCTGAGGCTAAGGACGGGTCTGTTTCGATCGGCGACATAGCCTTCATCGAAGACGAAGAGATTCCTGTCGTAAGGCAGATTTGTCAATGTGCCAACCCGTGTCTGATTGAGCCAGACTTCTAAGACAGATGGGCGTGTGTTACTTAGGTTGCTCATCAACGTCCTCGGGTTCGTTTCCAATAAGCTTTGGAACAGAGAGGTTTGATTCTCCGCGCTTTTCAGAAACCATGTACTGAACGGCCGGGACTAGCTGCTTCGGAACGAGCATTGGTTCGAGATCGAGCGCTCGGGAAAGCTCTAGTAGCGTAGACAGACGAACATCCCTGTTCCCCTGCTCGATTCTTGCGATCTGCGACTGAGGCATGTGCAGCATTTGACCTAATTGCGATTGAGACATCCGCTTCTCTCGTCGCTGAACGCGGATCCTGCCGATCAAGTCGATCGCGGTCGTTGTCTTTGGCATGGTGGGTGTGGGCCTCAACATTCTTTCCAGTCAGAATATATCTTATACGATATAACAATATGAAATATATCGTAATCAATATTTTAAATATGTATGATAAATGATGTATACGGAATATATCCATTAACAAAATAACTTTATAGATATATCAGCGACAATCCATTTTCAACGGCACTTGAAGCAATTTCCTACTACCGAAGGCGGCGAAGCGGTGGGAAGGCGTAGTAACCGCCTGGCTTGAGGCTGTTGCAGACACTGAGGATTGGTTCGCTGCGGGACGACCGGCGGTGTGGTTGGCCGGCTACTGGTTCAACAGTCGTTCCACGTAGCCGTTGCCGTAAGAGGCGGTGCTGGTCTGCACGAACTCCAGCACGCGATGCATCTTTTCCTTGTTCTCGCGGTTCATTTCGTGGAACTGAATGGCGACTCCGGTGCCGGGATCGATGCGCACCACTTTGCCGTCGGCCAGCAGCTCGCCGTCGTCAATCGAGAACAGGAGTTTGAGATCGGTGCCCGGGGAGAGAATCGCGCTGGTTTCCAGATAGCATCCGCCCATGCTGATATCCACCAGGTTCCCCAGAATCGAGGTGTCTTCCTGTCCTTGCGGCTGCAGCTCGATCGTCACGCGGCACTTCATCCGCTGATAAAGCCGGCGGTTCTTGCGCGACGGCTGCTTCTGTTTTTCGAGATACATGCGGCGGTCGGCTTCCGCCAGTAGTTCTTCCGCGTCTTTGCCGTTCTCCGGGTACACCGCCTGGCCGACGCTGAGCGAGAGAATATTTTCGGCGCACACTTCAAAACCAGCTTGCTTGGCCAGTTCCCGTAACTGCTCGGCTTTTTTGGTCGCAGCCTCGGACGTGAGCCCAGGAGCCACCACCACAAATTCGTCGCCCCCCATGCGCGCCACGTAGTCGTATTCGCGGCAACTGTCCTTCAGGGCTTGGGCGAACAGGCGCAGCACGCGGTTCCCCTCCAGGTGCCCGAAACGGTCGTTGATCAGCTTGAACCCGTCCATGTCGCAGACCATCACGATCAGCGACGTCTTGTCGCGCTTACAGCGGGCCAGTTCGCGGTCCAGTTGCAGGAACAGGGAGCGGGCGTTGGGCAGCCCAGTCAGGTAGTCAGTGGTCGCGGAGTTTTCGGCCTGCTCATACTTCAGCGCGTTCTCAATGGCGAGTGCCATTTTGGAACTGATCGCCAGCAAAACTCGCAGGTTATCTACCGTGAAAGCGTCGCGCTCCGCGTGATAGACAGCCATCACGCCCACGACACCAGCCAGGCCTTCGAGCGGGATCGCCAAAGCCGAGCGCAATGTGCTGAACTTTGTCGGATCGTTCAGATATCCCGGTTCGACCGATGGGTTTCCGTTGATGATGGGTTTCTTGTTCTGCGCCACCCAGCCCGAGAGTCCTTGCCCCCAGGGAATGCGTAACGACGCAAAAAGACGGAAGTTATCTCCGTTCACGTATTCCGGAACCAGTTCTTCTCCGCGGCGCACATACACTGCGATGGCGTCGTAAGGAACCAGCCGCTTCAGCTTCATCGAGAAAACCGAAAGCGTTTCGCTCAAACTCAGCGAAGCGCCCAGGTCCTGGCTCAACTCGAAGAGCGTCTGCGCCTCCTGGCGCGCCGCTGCAATCGAAGAAAGGAACGTAGCTTCGTGGCCGCCGCCGGCTTTCACCGTCGCATCTTCGAAACCTGCGGCCGGAGCTTCTCCGCGTTCGACTTTCACTTCCGTCGAGAGCTGATACTTTCCGCGTCGTCCAAACTGCGCCAGCGCGAGATTTTCAAGGTGCCGATAACGTCGCTTCAGGACCGAAACTACTTTGGGATCAAAAGCTTTGCCGGATTCCGCCTCCAGCCGCTCCATCGCTTCTTCGAGCGGAAGCGCGCGCCGGTATTGACGATCGGAAGCCATGGCGTCGAGATAATCCACGGCGGAGAGAATTCGTGCGCCGATTGGGATCTCAGTGGCTTTCAAACCATAGGGATAGCCGGTTCCGTCCCATTTTTCGTGGTGGGCCCGCACGATGGGGACGACAGGATAAGGAAACCTCACGCGCTCAAGAATTTCCGCCCCGACCACGGGGTGGATTTTCATCTTTTCGAATTCTTCCGGCGTCAGGCGTCCCGGCTTGGAGATGATGTGCTCGGGCACGGCCAGCTTGCCGATGTCGTGCAGAAGTGCCGCCGCATGAAGCGCTTCCATGTCGTCATCGGCGATGCTGAGCTCTTTCGCCACTTCGATGGCATACACACGCACGCGCTGCAGGTGATCGTGCGTAGTGTGATCCTTGGCCTCGATGGCGAGCGCGAGCGCTTCAATGGTGCGCAAATGCAGGTTGGCCATTTCCTCGACGTGGCGTTTTTCGTCGTCGAGTTTGCCGAGATAAAGGCGATAAGACCGGTAAATCAAATAGATAACCGGTGCGACCAGCAGCGATGTTTCCCAATAAAAAAGGCGGTTCAGCCATCCGATCACGCCTGCGATGCCGGCGCCGACGAGATAGTAGGGAAACGACCAGAAATAACACTCAACCCATATTCTTTTCAGCCGTTTCTCTTCGGTCAGAGAAATCACGGTCGCGATCAACCCGGTATTAACTGCGAAATATGTGCAGGCCGCCAGGCCAAGCAGCAGCGCCTGGTGTTCCCCGTAGCGTAACGCTATGAAATGAAACGCCCCGTATGCGAGACTCGTCGAGAATGCGCTGGCGCAGATATTGAACGTCACCTGCAGGGCTGTAGGACGGTCGCGATAAAAACACTGCACCAGAATCGCCGCGCAGCCCAGCACCACGGTTTCCGCGAAGCTGAGTTCCAGGATCCCCAGCAGAATGAACAGGAAGTTGACCGACATCGTGCCGGTGATACCGGGCAAGTTCACCTTCAGCCGCGATGCGAGCAGCGCAATCAGAAGGTAACAGCTGAACTGTGCGATGTTCTTGCTGGTGGGTTCGGCCGCCGCATAGCCAAGCGCGCAGGTGCCGACGATAACAACTGCGCCAATAAACAGTTTGGCGCCCAAGCTCAGGCTCTTCCACTGTGAACGACCAGCCATCAAGCTCCAGACAAGTCTTAGATTCCTGGAAGGACTCTCCAGGCAGGTTCCGAGCATTCCAGTGATAACAGTTAAACCATGTGTGAACAAATGGTTAGAGGCTGCAGGGAAAACTTCAGTAACCTTGCAGCGGGCCACGGAAAGTGACTGCAGGGCACTACGCGAGCAGGTTTGCGGCCACTCGAAATGCCTTAACCAGCTTGTCTTTCAGCGAGTTGGGAAAATTTAGAAATGCCCGGCGCAGAGTTTTCTGTGCTAATATCTCGCGGCCCAGGGTTACCCCTTTCCGGACGCCACTTCCCCGGCAGTGCAGCTCTTTCCTGCCGTGGATTTCCAGGAGGTTACTGCCGGATGGGTCGATGCCAGATTCGCGGGCGCAAACCGACACTCAGGAGGCACGACTTGAATCTCTCTATTGCACGAATCGCGACCAGGATCTCATTGACGGCACTGGCCCTGGCGGCATTTCTGGCGCTCGCGGGCGCACCTGCCAGCGCGCAGGCGGCGAGCAAAGGCGGCGATGCGACGACACCGCGCGAATATTGCCAGCAGACCGGAGGCGTGGTCGAAGTGCGTCATCCCTTCTACGGCACGAACGGCGGCAACCCGTTACGCCTGGCGGGAGTGGCGGAATTCTGCGAATACACTTCGTCGGATGACGGGTCGCGGATTCACCTTTTGCTTTCAACTCTCTACACGCCTAATCCGAGCCTTGGGGCGCTGGCTTATTACGCCGAGGAGCAATACGACGGAAACTGCCAGGGGAATCCGGCATCCTGCTACTGCACGCAGCTTGGCGGCTCGGACCAGTTCGGCGGAACGACTGGCGCCGGCGGCGGATGGGGAATGAAGCGCACGATCGACACAACGCTGGAAGCCTGCATTTTCCCCGACATGTCGTCGGTTGATTCGTGGGGATTGTTCTACCATTCCGCGGGCATCATTCGCGGCATTGATCTGGGAACGGTGCTGAAGTATGCCGATCCCTACAATCACAAGAAATAGCTACGGCGAACGCGACCAGGCCTCATCGGATCAACCCAGCGAGAGGGAATCTGCCGGGCGGAGAGAACCGGCAGGTTTCCCGCGCGGTTCCCTGCGAATCTAGAATTCGAAGTAGCCGCCAGTTCCCGTCGGGCGGGGATGGCTCTCGGCGGCACCCGGCAGCAGATCCACAACTCCACGCAGACTTTCCCAGGCCGCTTCGGTAAGCGCAGGGTCCGAACCCACGATATCGCGGATCATGTTCCAGGCGGCCATGTTGAGCGCGCCTTCGGGCGGCGGGCCCATGGCCAGCGAAACCGAACACTGCGGGCAGAAACAAATGCGCTGCGCGGAAGACTTTTGCCGCGGGCGGACGCCAACCGTCTGGGCGAACATGTAGACCGCCACAGACTTCTGCCCGGCTTCGAGCATTCGGTTGCAGCGGAGGCAGTACAAGTCTTCCAACCAGTTTCCTTCCTGACGCCGGTTGTGCTGGCTAGGTAAAGATAGTGGCTTCAGAGGCTTGCAGGCGCAAGTGCGTAGAGAGATTCCCGGTTGCGGTGCGTGGAAACGCGGTACTCGTCCGAAGACGGGCCTTGTACGTACAGGCCAATATGCACAAGTGTTCCACGTGGAACACCTGCGAGGTGCGAGGCCGGAACCAAGGTAAGTTCTAGCCAGTGGTGCGGCGGATCAGGCAACCTGCTGCAATGGGTGCAGGGCCGGTGCGCCAGTCACATTCCGGGACCAGTGCGGCGGGGGCGAGGTTCGCGCGGCTGTCACATCTCCGCGAACTGCGGGAATGCGAGAAGGTCGCGGCGGTCTGCTACCGGATGAGCGAGCAAGGCATTGAGTTCCTGCTGGTGCGGACCCGCGGCGGGCGCTGGACGTTTCCGAAGGGCGGTACCGAGCCGGGGCTGACGCATGCGCAGGCGGCGGCATTAGAGGCGTTTGAAGAAGCCGGCGTGCACGGGCGCATTGAAGAGGCGACTTTCACACGCTACTTTTACGCGGAGCGGTCCCGAACTACTCCTATGACCGTGCATGCTCACTTATGCGAAGTCACGCGGCTGGCGCGGCCGCAGGAAGCCAAGCGCGACCGCACCTGGTTTTCGGCGGAGAAGGCGAAGCGACGCCTGCGCGAGGACCGTCCAACCAAGGAAGGAACCGAGATGGCGCGGGTGGTGGATCGGGCGGTGCAGCGTATCCAGCGCTTCCGGTTTGCCGCCAGCCCAGCGACTCCTGAAGGGCGGCAGGACAACTTGCGCAAGGTGCACTTCGAGGCGGCGAATCCGCCAGGCGGCATGGTGGAGGTGTCACTGGCGCGCTACCTCCGCCGTCAACGCAGGGAAGTTGGGACCGCCACGATCGAATGGGCGGTCAATGCGTTCCTCGGGAAAATGTTCCGGGCCGGGGCGGCGCAGAAGCTGCCGGCAGTTCTCGCCGACGTGCCGCGGCTAACGAATGGATCGAGCGCGGCGGCGAACAAGCCGCAGAAAGTCACGGCCATCGATCACGCGCGTGAAATCGCGGAAACGAAGAGTGCGAGCCGGAAGAACGGCAAAGAAGTTGTGGGCACCAGCCAGGGCTGAGGAAGGTCTGGGCAGCCGCTTTTTTCAAGCTTCGACGAACGCCCTCCCAGGTTAGCTCGCGTAGCCGCTCGCGGAATTTGGGACACCAGGTATCGGAAGAGACTCGCCAGATCCCTCGCTCCGCGAAGAAAAGCGCTGCGCTCGGGATGACTCCCGAGAGTTTGCTGTTTCTTCAAGAGGCGACGAACCCAGGTTAGCTCGCGCAGCGCTCGCGGAACCTGGGGCACCACCCTCGCTCCGCGAAGAAAAGCGCTGCGCTCGGGATGACTCCTGGAGTGAACATCCCCACTCAAGCCAAAACCGGGCTTGAATGGGGCACCCGCGCGGAACTGGGGCACCGAAGTAGTCCGGTGTCATCGAAAGAGACTCGCCAGATCCCTCGCTCCGCGAAGAAAAGCGCTGCGCTCGGGATGACTCCCGGAGTGAACATCCCCACTCAAGCCAAAACCGGGCTTGAATGGGGCACCCGCGCGGAACCTGGGGCACCACCCTCGCTCCGCGAAGAGAAGCGCTGCGCTCGGGATGACTCGCGGAACATCCCCACTCAAGCCAAAACCGGGCTTGAATGAGGCACCCGCGCGGAACTGGGGCACGAAGTAGTCCAGTGTCCTCCTTCACGCGGCACTTCTCCGATCTGCACATGGTCGAAAACCTCAAGTAAGCTCCCGGCATCTCACACAGGCGGCGGGTGTGTCCGCCAGGCGAAGGAGCGCAGAAATTACACATGGGATGCCGACGAAATCCATGTAAGCATAAGTAAATAAAGGGACTAAATCTGGCACGGTGGGTGCTGCGGAGTCCTCAGGGATTAAAATACTGCCGCCGCTTCCCAGTAGCGCCCCTTCGTGCTGGGCGCTGAAGTGTGACCTGCCTCGGGGAAACAAGTTTTTCAAAGGAGAGCGTTGTGCGCTTGCTGAGTCTACGGCTGATTGTCGCGCTCATGGTAGGCATCACGCTGGTGTCGCTCGCCTTCTCCTACAACGAGGTGCGGGTTGAGAAGAAAGGCCTGCGCCGCGACCTGGAACACCGGGCGGAAGTGCTGGCCGACAGCCTTGCCGATAATGTGGAGCCGCATCTCGGCGGCGAATCGCACCGTGAACTGCAGCGCATTGTGGAGCGCTTCAGCAACCGGGAACACCTCGATGGCGTCGCGATCTATGACAAGCAGGGCGCTGTGCTGGCAGTGACGCCGGGATTGGCGCACCTGATCGCGCAGCCGCCGCAGTTCGTGACGGAAGACATGACGAAGAACCAGGGCTCAGGGGAATTCAGCCGCCTGGGAACGACGCCGGTGCAAATCCAGGCTCTGCCGTTGCGCCATCAGGGAGACGTGGTCGGGGCACTGGCGATCGTGCACGATGCCAGCTATATCAACGAGCAGAGCGTCCGTATGTGGCGCGAGACCTTTGTGCGTGTAGGTGTGCAGTTCCTTCTGACCGCGCTGATTACGCTGCTGATCGTCCGCTGGAGCATCGTCGGGCCGATTGCGCGGGCTGCGCAATGGATGAGAGCGCTGCGCACCGGGAGGAGCACGCCTCGGGGAGAGGCGCCCGACCTGGATGTGCTGCGTCCGCTGGCCCGCGAAATGGAAACGTTTGCCAAAAGCCTGACGGCCGCGCGCTCTGCGGCGGAGAAGGAAGCGCAGTTGCGCGAAGCGGCCGAAAGCATTTGGACAGCCGACCGGCTGGCGGTGCACGTGCGCAGCCGACTGGGCGAGGGGCGCCTGATTGTGGTCTCGAATCGTGAGCCTTATTCGCACACTCGCAAGAGCAAGTCGCTGGAAGTTGTGGTTCCTCCCAGCGGGTTGGTCACGGCGCTGGAGCCGATTCTGGTTGCCTGCGACGGAACATGGGTAGCCCACGGCAGCGGCGATGCCGACCAGGAGACGGTGGATTCGCGGTCCTGCTTACGCGTGCCGCCGGATGATCCCAAGTACACGCTGCGCCGAGTGTGGCTCACTAAGGAAGAAGAAGAGGGGTATTACTTCGGATTTGCCAATGAGGGGCTGTGGCCGCTTTGTCATATTGCGCACACGCGGCCGATCTTTCGCGCGTCCGACTGGAAATACTACCGGGAAGTGAACCAGCGATTTGCCGATGCGCTGCTGGAGGAGATGGCGGATTTCGACCGGCCACTACTGCTCGCGCAGGACTATCACTTCGCATTGCTGCCGCGCATGGTAAAGGCGAAGCGTCCGGATGCGCGCGTGGCGATTTTCTGGCACATTCCGTGGCCGAATCCGGAGGAATTCGCCGTGTGTCCCTGGCAGCGGGAGTTGGTGGACGGCCTGCTGGGAGCCGATCTGGTGGGATTCCACATCCAGTCGCACTGCACCAATTTTCTGGAAACGGTAGACCGTACGCTGGAGTCACGCATTGACTGGGAACGCTTCACGGTGAATCGCCTGGAACATCGTACGGTGGTGAAGCCGTTTCCCATCAGTGTTGACCCTCACGAACATGAATCGGTGGAAGAGGAATCCGGGTACACGCAACGTGTGAACCTGGTGCGTGAGTTGGGTGTGGATGCCATGTTCCTGGGAGTGGGAGTCGATCGAGTGGACTACACCAAAGGGATTCTGGAGCGCTTTCTGGCAGTGGAACGGCTGCTGGAAAAATATCCGAGCTACCAGACCAAGTTCACGCTGGTGCAGATCGGCGCGCCCAGCCGGACGCACATCAAGCGATACCACGACCTGCTGGGAGAAGTGGAGGCCGAAGCCGACCGCATCAACTGGCGTTTTCAGTCAGGGTCGTGGAAGCCGATCGTTTTTCTTAAGCGGCAGCACAGCCATCAGGAAATCCAGAGGTACTACCGCGCCGCCGATGTGTGCCTGGTGACGTCTTTGCATGACGGAATGAACCTGGTGGCCAAGGAATTCGTCGCGGCGCGCTCTGACGATCAAGGCGTGCTGATTCTCAGCCAGTTCACGGGGGCCGCGCGGGAATTGCACGACGCTTTGATTATTAATCCTTACGACATAGAGCAGACGGCGGAAGCGATTCGGACCGCGCTGGAGTTGCCGGCGGAGGAGCGGCGCGACCGGATGGAGCGCCTGCGCAGAGTGGTGAACGAACACAACGTTTACCGCTGGGCGGGAAACCTCATCGCGGAACTCTGCGACGTGCGATTGGAAGCGGCCGCGGCGGAGTTTGTCGAAGCCAGCGTCATGCCAAGCGATTCGCTGGCGTCGTGAGGCAGGATGATGTTCCTCATGGAACGGGCGGCTTGCAACCTCAGCGTCAGTGCTGGCCGAGGAGCGTCTCGATGGCTTCGATCACGCCGTCCCCGGTCTCGGTGGTGGTAACGAGATCAACCTGTTTCTTCAAGGTGGGGATTGCGTTTGCCACGGCCATGGAGAATCCGCAGCGTCTCAGGAAGGCGGAATCATTTTCAGCGTCGCCAATTCCCGCCACCTGGGATGGAGAAAGCTGCAATTGCGCGAGAGCCGCCTTGAGGCCGGAGCCTTTATCCACGCCAGCGGGAAGAATCATCAAAGATTCGCGATTGAGGATGACCCGCAGCTTGAGGCGATGCTCGCGAATTGCCTTGCGAACCAGCTTCTCATGGGTGCGCACGGTCGCCACGACACAGCGGCCGACCGAGATGGGCGTTACTCCGAGGCGATGAAGGCTTCGAACGAATGCTGCAGGCGGACGCCGGGCCAGCACCTTCTCGCAGCCGGTAGAAGGAACGTAGAGCAAAGCGCCGTTTTCCAGCACCACGCAATCGAACCGCTCCAAATGCGGGAAGACCTCCCGCAGAGCTGGAAGCTCGCGTCCCGTGACCAGCACCAGTCTGCCATTGCGATTCTGAAAGCGGGCCAAGGCCAGCAGTGTGTTCCTGGCAACGTGTGCGCGATCAGCGAGAGTCTCGTCGAAGTCTGTGGCCAAGGCTCGAAATCGCAATGCAGGCCTCCGGGCTAGTAGATGCGAAATAGAACGTAAAAGGAGGTCTGAACAGTATCATGTCCAGTTCCTCATTATCCGATGTGCTGCCACGGACGGCGCGTGACCCGTTCCTTTCAATTCCCCGGCCCACCTTTTGCGTATCGGGCGAGAAAGCGCCGCTAATTTAGGTGAGTTGCTGGAAGCGCTCAAGACCTAAGGGTGCGCTTACCAGATCCGCTATCTGCTCACGCACCCTGAATTTGCCCGTCAGCTTGGCAAAAACGGACGGGAGCACGTCAAAGAGAATCTGCTGATGACCACCAACGTACGCCGCCGAAAACTAACTAACCCCACTTCAGGCGGACGCAGGCACCACGCCAAGACTCGCAACGGCGAGGTTTGCGGCGAGTTCGGGGCACTCCCGGATTTCCTGGATGAAGGAAGTAACGATAGGCGCGAAGTATTCCGGGTGGTTGAATTCCAGGCGCATGCCCCGGCCGATGAAGCGAAGCTTGACCATGGAGCCTCCCCAGGTGGAACCGGTGATGACCACGGGGACGGGTTTGGGACAGTATTCGGGGTGTCCTGAGATCAGAGCGTTACCGCCGTGCAGAAACACAACCGTGTAGCAGTGATGTTGCGTGGTGATCTGAAGAACGGTTTTCGGTGTGAGGTTCTTGAGAAATACTCCGCCTTCGATTTCCGATTGCGCGATGTGACCATTGACGACATCATCCAGGTTGGGGTGCGGCTTGAAGCACGGCACTTGGCCCATTATCCCGAGGAAAGTTGAAGGCATCGCCACCCGGTCACCTCAGAAAATAGTAACGGTTTTGCAGGAAAAAGGAATACCGCGAAGGGTCGATGTGTAACTCATGTGTTTACTATCAGATGCCTTCAACTAAAAGCGGCGACGGGGCTCGGGGTTTACTTGTCATGCCAACTGACGTCGGAGTTCAGAGGTCACGATTGCGAGTGATGCGAATCACGGCGGAATGAGGCAGGGGAGTCTTAAATGATGCTGGGCAGAAGTTGTGTGTCACAATAGTCCGGCATTGCAGGGCCCCGCAGGACAGTCTTTATCCATAACTGGAGGACGAATTATGAGCGCGAGTACCATGACACCGTCCGGGGTGAAACCCCCGGCCGATTACATCGATCAAGTAATGACCACGGTGAAGGCGAAGAATCCCGCCGAGCCGGAGTTCCACCAGGCGGTGCAGGAAGTGCTGGATTCGCTGCGCCTGGTTCTGCAGAAACATCCCGAGTATCGCTCCGCGAAGATTCTGGAGCGGGTCACCGAGCCTGAGCGTGTGCTGATGTTCCGGGTTCCGTGGTTCGATGACCGGGGCGAAATCCAGGTCAACCGCGGCTTCCGCATTGAGATGAACAGCGCGATCGGCCCTTACAAGGGTGGGCTGCGTTTCCATCCGTCGGTGAACCTGGGCATCCTGAAATTTTTGGCCTTTGAGCAGGTGTTCAAAAACTCGCTGACGACGCTGCCGATGGGCGGTGGCAAGGGCGGGTCGGATTTCGATCCCAAGGGCAAGAGCGACAACGAAGTGATGCGCTTCTGCCAGAGCTTCATGACCGAGCTCTCGCGGCACATCGGTCCGGACACCGACGTCCCGGCAGGCGACATCGGCGTGGGCGGCCGGGAGATCGGCTTCCTGTTCGGGCAATACAAGCGGATGCGCAACGAATTCACCGGCGTCCTGACCGGCAAGGGACTGGGCTGGGGCGGTTCGCTGATTCGTCCGGAAGCCACCGGCTACGGCTGCGTGTATTTCGCGGCTGAGATGCTGAAGACCAGGAAAGACACGCTGGAAGGCAAACTCTGCCTGGTTTCGGGCAGCGGCAACGTTTCCCAGTACACGATCGAGAAGCTGCTCGACCTGGGCGCGAAGCCGGTCACCTGTTCGGACTCCGATGGCGTTATCTTCGATCCGGATGGAATTGATCGCGAGAAGCTGGCCTGGATCATGGAGCTGAAGAACGTCCGTCGTGGACGCATTCGCGAGTATGCGGACAAGTTCAAGAAAGCTGTCTTCATGCCCACGGACGTGAAGCTGGACCACAATCCGATCTGGAACATCAAGGCGGATTGCGCATTCCCGAGCGCGACGCAGAATGAAATCCGCAAGGTAGATGCGGAGAACCTGCTGAAGAACGGCTGCAAGGTGGTTGCCGAAGGCGCGAACATGCCAAGCACGCTGGAAGCCACCAAGCTGTTCCTCGATGCCAAGATCCTCTACGGTCCGGCCAAGGCTGCCAACGCGGGCGGCGTGGCCACGTCCGGATTGGAGATGGCCCAGAACAGCGCACGGCTGAGCTGGACTCGCGAGGAAGTGGACGACCGGCTGCACAAAATCATGATCGCCATCCACAAGAACTGCTTCGAGACCGCCGAGAAGTACGGCACTCCGGGCAATCTGGTGAACGGCGCCAACATTGGCGGTTTCCTGAAGGTCGCCAATGCCATGCTGGACCAGGGGCTTGTGTAGCCCGCGGTTCAAGTTGGACGTATGATGCGGGGTGGGAAAGTTCCACCCCGCTGATTTTTGTGGAACGCCCATTGCCATGCCAGTAATCGCTACCCCCGACTCCCTGGTGGATGCCGATCGCCTTTTCGAGGGCTTCGAAAACCTGATGCCCTTCCGGGTGCAGGACATCCTGCTGGTTTCCAGCCTTTACGACTCCTTCATTCTGCGTGAGGACGGGCGGCTCAACGAGTTGCTGATCGGCGAATCGCTGGAACTGGAACAACAACAGATTCCGGGGATCACGCACGTCTCCAGCGGTTCGGAAGCGATCCGGCTGGCGCGGTCCCAGCCGCGGTTCAACCTGATTGTTTCGAACCTCGAAGTCGGGGACATGAATGCCGCGCGGCTGGCGCAGGAGGTGAAGGACGCCGGCCTCGACGTGCCGGTCGCGGTGCTCGCCTATGACTACCGGGGCATCAAGAATTTCATTGAACGCAACCCGGTGACAAACATCGAGCGCATTTTTCTGTGGCAGGGGAATGTGCGCATCCTCATCTCGATGATCAAGCACATCGAGGACGAGCGCAATGTGCAGCATGACACGCATGCGATCGGAGTGCCGGTCATCCTGGTGGTGGAAGACAACATCCGGTATTACTCGTCGTTTTTGCCCGTACTCTACACCGAACTGATCACGCAATCGCGGCGGCTGATCAGCGAAGGCATCAACGTGGCGCACAAACTGGTGCGTATGCGGGCGCGGCCAAAGATCCTGCTGTGCTCGGATTACGAAGAGGCAGCCCTGCAGGCGATGAATTACCGCGATTACCTGTTGGGAGTGATTTCAGACGTAGAGTTTCCGCGCGAAGGGAAACTCAGTCCCGACGCGGGTTTCGAGCTGGCCCGCATGATCCGCAAGGTGGTGCCGGATGTGCCCATTGTTCTGCAGTCGAGCCGGACGAAATTCAAGGCGTTGGCCAACGCGGAGGGATTTTCATTTCTGCGGAAGCGCTCTCCCACGCTGCTGCGAGATCTGCGGCGGTTTCTGACTGACCAGTGCGGTTTCGGAGATTTTGTGTTTCGCCTGCCGGACGGCGCAGAAGTAGCGCGGGCCAGCGATCTGAATGCGCTCGAGGCGCGCCTGCAGAAGGTCCCGGCGGCGAGCATCGCTTACCATAGCGAGCGGAATCATTTCTCGCGCTGGCTGCGGGCGCGGACGGAATTTGCGCTGGCGCAAAAGCTGCGGCCGCGCAAGGTCTCGGACTTCCCGACGGTAGAGGATTTGCGGCGTGACCTGGTGGAATCCATAGCGGAGTACCGGCGCGAGCAAAGCCAGGTGCTGATCGGTGATTTCCATCCTGCAGCCTTCAAAGCAGGCGAGGCTTTCTTTCTGCGCATTGGCGGCGGGTCGCTGGGCGGCAAAGCGCGCGGCCTCGCGTTCGTGCGCCATTTGTTGCACAAGCACCGCATCGCGCGCCGTTTTCCCGGAATTCAGATTGCGGTCCCCCCTACGGTGGTGCTGGCGACCGATGTGTTTGACCGCTTTCTCAGCGAGAACAATCTGCTCGACTTCGCCATTCACTGCACCGAAGACTCGGAGATCGAGCAACGCTTTGTGGCGGCACCGTTGCCGAACTCCCTCCGAAGCGATCTGCTGGCCTTTCTGTCAGAAGTCCGTTATCCGCTGGCCGTTCGCTCCTCAAGCCTGCTGGAAGATTCGCAATACCAGCCCTTCACCGGTGTGTACGAAACGTTCATGCTGGGCAACCAGCATTCCGATCTTCTGGTCCGGCTGGAAAAGCTGATGGAGGCCATCAAGCGGGTTTACGCCTCCACTTTCAGCCAGCACGCTAAGGCTTACGTGCGCGCGACGCCGTACCGCCTGGAAGAAGAAAAGATGGCGGTGATCCTGCAGCAGGTGGTAGGCGCGGAGCACAAGACTCGTTTCTATCCGGACTTTTCCGGGGTGGTGCGCTCGCATAATTTTTATCCAGCGCCGCCGATGAGTTTCGGTGACGGCATCGCTGCAGTGGCGCTGGGCCTTGGACAGGAGGTAGTCGGCGGCGGCAAGTGCCTGACCTTCTGCCCACGTTATCCTCGTAACCTGGTGCAGTTTTCTTCGGTGGAGGACATCCTGGCAAATTCGCAACGCGAGTTCTGGGCGCTGGAATTGGACCACCTGGAGCGTCCGCCAGAGGATCCAGTTGCGGCGCTACGAGAGGCGCGTTTTGGGCTGGATGTGGCCGAGGTGGACGGCACGCTGCACACTGTCGGCTCGACATTTTCTCCGGACAATCATGCCGTGTATGACGGCCTGAGCCGCCCCGGCATCCGAATCGTGAGCTTCGCTCCTGTGCTGAAACACGGGATTTTTCCGCTCGCTCCAATTCTGGAGCAGCTCATGCGGATCGGCGAGGATGCGCTCGGGCGTCCGGTAGAAATCGAGTTTGCGGGACGTCTGCCGCGGCGAGCCGACGAGCCAGGCCAGTTCGGTTTTTTGCAGATCCGCCCGCTGGTTTTGTCCCGGGAAGGTGAAGAACTGCGGATCGAGGATGTCGATCCGGCACAACTCATCGGTCAGAGCATGCAGGTGCTGGGCAATGGGCGTATCGCCGATCTTCACGACGTTGTAGTCGTGGATTTTCACCGCTTTGAGCGGGCGCTCAGTCAGGATGTGGCCCGAGGGGTAGCTCATCTGAACGCAAAGCTCAGTGGAGAAGGCGTGCCGTATCTGCTGATCGGCGTGGGGCGTTGGGGGTCAAATGACCCGTGGCTGGGGATTCCGGTGGAATGGGATGAAATTTCCGGCGCACGGGCGATCGTGGAAGCTGGGTTCCGCGATTTTCGCGTGACGCCCTCGCAGGGCAGTCACTTTTTCCAAAACCTCACAGCGTTCCAGATCGGATATTTCACCGTGAATCCAGACGCGGGCGAAGGGTTTGTCGACTGGGAATGGCTGAGCGCACAACCTGCCGTCGAAGAGGAGGGGTGCGTTCGTCACCTACACTTCGAACAGCCGTTAGCGATAGTCATGAACGGAAAAACCAGCCGCGGTGTCATATTCAAACCCGAGGCGGCCGCTCTCCAGCCGAATTCCGTAGCATAAGCGCTTTGCTATCTCCAGCTTAGGCGAGGCTGCAGTCGCGATTCGTGTCTCTTACACCCAAAACCACCTCTCGTGATGTGTGTCTCATCTCCGAGTGATGCATCTCACAGCCGCGTGCCCACCGCAGTCGCGAGAATGAAGTGTGGTTACGCGGGGCACACATGTTCAAAATCCAGCACGCTGAGTTTATCGCACCGGGCATCAAGCGTTTTGTAATCGAGGCGCCGCGCATTGCCCGCAAGCAGCAGCCGGGCCAGTTTGTGATTGTGCGCTTGTATGAGCAGGGGGAGCGGATTCCGCTCACCATCGAACGATCGGATCCTGAGCGCGGCACGATCAACATCGTAGTCCAGTCGCTGGGCAAGACCACCAACCTGCTGAACTCCAAGGTGACGGGCGACAGCATTCTCGACGTGGTCGGGCCGCTCGGGAAACCATCGGAGATCGCCAACTTCGGCACTGTCGTGGTGATGGGCGGCGGGGTAGGCACCGCCATGGCGTATCCGACGGCAGCCGCGTTGAAACGGGCCGGCAACCGGGTGATCTCGATCGTGGGCGCGCGCAGCAAGGAACTGGTCATCGAAGAAAGCGAGATGCGCGAGGTTAGCGACGTGCTGATGATCACGACCGATGACGGCACCTATGCCGACAAGGGCTTCGTGACCGATAAGTTGCGGCAGTTGATCGAAAACGGAACTCGCATTGACCTGGTGCTTGCGGTCGGGCCGATTCCGATGATGAGAGCGGTCGCTGAGATGACGCGACGTGAGCACATCCACACGGTGGTGAGCCTGAATCCCATCATGATTGACGGCACTGGCATGTGCGGCGGTTGCCGGGTGCTGGTCGACGGCAAGAGCGAGTTTGCCTGTGTGGACGGACCCGAATTTGATGCGCATAGAGTGGACTTCTCCGTGCTGGTGCAGCGCAATTCCATGTACCGGGCCGCTGAGCAGCGTTCTCTAGAGGAATTCCAGCGTCAGGTGGCGTCACATGCGGCAGATGCCCACGAAGCGCAAGGCGAATGCGTCTTGTCAGGAGGCAACAAGTGAGCCAGCCAGCCAAAACCTCGTTGAATCCGCTGCCCCTCAAAGAACGCATGAAGGTCCCGCGGCAGCCAATGCCGGAGCAAGAGCCAGAGATTCGCGCCACTCGCTTCACTGAAGTGAACCTCGGCTATCCCGAGGAACTGGCGCGCCAAGAAGCAGTCCGCTGCCTGGAATGTGCCAAGCCGACCTGCGTGGAACAATGCCCTGTCGGCGTCAAGGTGAAGGAATTTGTGCAATTGATCGTGGCCGGAAAGTACCTGGCTGCGGCCGCCAAGATTCGCGAAGACAATGTGCTGCCCGCCATCACCGGGCGCGTGTGTCCGCAGGAAGACCACTGCGAAGGCGGCTGCCTGATGGGCAAGAAAGTACAGCCCCTGGGCATCGGATATCTGGAGCGGTTCGTCGCCGATTACGAGCAGAAGCATCTCGACACGAGCAATCTGCCCAAGGCGACTCCGACCGGCAAGAGAATCGCCATTGTCGGCAGCGGTCCTTCAGGCCTGACCGCGGCCGGCGACCTGGTGCAAAAAGGGCACCAGGTGCATGTCTTTGAAGCGCTGCACGAGATCGGCGGCGTGCTGGTGTACGGCATCCCTGAGTTTCGCCTGCCCAAGCAAATCATCCGCGAGCAAGTCGATTACATGCGGGCAATGGGGGTGGAATTTGAGACGGATGTGGTCGTCGGCCGGACCGTCACCATTGACGAGTTGATGGATCAGGAAGGTTATGACGCGGTGTTTATCGGGACCGGCGCCGGGCTACCGCAATTCATGGGAATCCCGGGAGAACACCTGAATGGGGTCTACTCGGCCAACGAGTTCCTGACCCGCATCAACCTGATGCATGCCTACGAATTTCCGAGGTATGACGAGCCCATGGTGGATTTTCGCGGCAAGAGCGTGGCTGTGATTGGCGGGGGCAACACGGCCCTTGATGCTATTCGATCGTCGCTCCGCCTGGGGGCGGGCAAGGCGCATGTCATCTACCGGAGGAGCGACGCAGAGATGCCGGCGCGTGCCGAAGAGGTGAAGCATGCCCGCCAGGAAGGCATTGATTTCCAGATGCTGACGGCGCCGGTGGAATTCCTTTCCGACGAGAAGGGATGGCTCCGTGCTGCACGCTGCGTCCGCATGGAATTGGGGGAACCGGACAGTTCAGGCCGCAGGCGGCCTGTGCCGATCGAGGGTTCAGAGTTCGAGTTGCCCTTGGCGGTGGCGGTGATCGCGATCGGGACGAGTGCCAATCCGATCGTGCAGAGCACGACGCCCGGCCTGGAAACCAACCGGCGAGGATACATTTCGGCCGACTCGACGACGCAACGTACATCACGCAAAGGCGTTTTTGCCGGGGGAGACATAGTGACCGGCAGCGCGACAGTGATCCTGGCCATGGGAGCCGGACGGCGGGCGGCCAAGTCTATTCACGAGTATCTGACCACCGGCGAGTGGTAGGGCATTGTGATTTTGCTCACAGGCGTCTGTGGTGAAGCTCACTGCCTCGTGTTCGACGGGGCCATGTAATGGGAGTATTGGCGCGCGGTGCGCCGGATGCAGGTTGAAGGACCTGCGGGGAGAAGAACATGAAGGACGAAGACCTGCTCAAGTGTCCGTTGCTCCAGGGGCTCGATGCCATGCATCGGGCGGAACTCATCGGCCTGCTCGAGGACAGCAGTCTGCGCGAGAGGATGGAAGACTGCCTGGCAAGATTGAAGAGCGGAGAAACTGCGCAACCGGCAAAGGCGACGGCCAACCAGCCGCGCGACTTCGAAAAGGAAGTACACAGCTGGAATCCCGCCGTGGCTACGTGGAACCGAAGCCCGAAGGAATAGCCGGTTGGTAGCTTAGCTCTTGCCTGTGATCACGCCGCATGCGATGCGGTCGCCGGAGTTTCCCGAAGGATCGGTGTGCATGTCATCTGCTTTGGCATGGATGACCAACGCCGTCCCTCCATTGCTGAAAACAGAGTGGCTGTCCGTTCCCAGGTTCACATCCCGATTGATGATATAAACGTGCGCGGTCGAGCCTTTGGCGGTTACGGTGAAGTTGTCCATGTCGCCGGCGTGATGCCCCATGTCATTCTTGAGCCCGTGCTGCTTCCCATCAGGGTTGAAGTGAGGTCCTGCGGACTTGAAGTCAGGAGCGTCACAAGCCGCGTTCTGATGGATGTGGATCGCGTGTTCGCCCGGGGGCATGTGCTTGAGGTTGAGTTCCAGTTGCACCCCAGTCCCTGAGGGCTTGATGGTAACGCTGCCAACGTCCTTGCCCTGAGCATCTTTCATATGAACTGTCACGGCGTTGGCGGCGCACGACAGGACCAGAGTTGCAACGGCTAACGACAATATGGCGGCGAACCGGCGAGTGGGTGTCATGGCCAGCCATTATAGCGAAGCGATTCCGATTCCGGCTATTCTCGCCTTCCCAAAGACGCGACTTTTTCCTGCAACTGGCGCGCAATCTCTTCCGGGGGAAGATCCGGCGGGAAACGGAGCGGGTCGCCAATTCTTACTCGAAGCTCACCAGGCCGGGCAAACCTGCGGCCGGATTGGATGAGCTCGAATAGCCCATCGATCCGCATGGGAACAATGGGAAGACCGAGGTTCGTCGCCAGCAGTCCGATACCGGCGCGGAAAGGCAGCAGTTTTCCGTCCGTCGTGTGGCGTCCTTCGGGAAAAACGAGAATGCTGTAGCCCCGGTCGGCGGACTCGCCCGCGTAGGCAAAGCTCTCGCGAAATCCCGCGGCGCGCGGCAAGGGAAAAAGATTGAGCAGAGCAACTCCCAGGGCCCACTTCGTGCGATCGTAGGCGCGCTGCAAGAAATTGCGGGAACCGGGCGGGATTCGCAGCGCCTGCAAGGCCTCGCCTCCCGTAGCGGTTGCCAGCTTGTTGCCAAAGCGCGCCGGCAGCGCGGTCATCACGAATCCGGGATCCACGTCGCTGAGGTGGTTACACACGACCAACAACGGTCCCTTCACCCCACGCAGCTTTTCTCTACCCTCAACGCGCGGCCATCCCAAAAGCAAAACCGCGGGGCGAACCAGCAGATAGTTGGTGAGCAACCGCACCCAGGTGACGGGCCAGCGTTGGGCCCAGCGTGGATAGTGGTAGCGCACTCGCAGCAGCGGCTTGCCGCGAAGTAAGGCATCGAGATCCCCGACGGTGTTGACTGCCGAAAACGCGGTCTCGTTGAGATCAGTCTGATAGCGGTCCTCAAGAGCTCCGAGCAGGGCTACACGGTCGAGCGAGCTGAGATTAAGATCTCCTTCAAGGCTGGCTCTGCCGGACAAATCGAATGCCGGGCGTCCGCTGACCTGCGCCAGTAACTGCTCAAGGGATTTGGAGATACGCGGCGAGCCGGCCGGCGATTTGTCCTGCACAGTCTGCAGGATCAGGCCTCGGCGTGGCTTTTGCGTGGGAGTGCGGGGGAAATCGTTTTCGGGCCAAACGAACCAGGCGTGCATGCGCTGATATTCCGCCAGCAACTCGTTGGCGCGCTGCACAACTGTCTCTGCATGCTGCGCAGGATCACGCAGGATCAGAACTGCACATGGATCGGCGTTGCCATCGCGCGGCAGACCGACCACGACACAGTCCTTTACCTCGCTCTGCCGCCGTAATGCCGCTTCGAGATCCTCGGGATAAACGTTCATGCCAGCAGAGGTCACAATCACTTCCTTCTTCCGTCCCTTGAAATACAAGTTGCCGTCGGCATCGAGCTCCCCCAGGTCTCCGGTGTGATACCAGCCTTCTGCAGCGGCGGCCGGTTGCGAGTTTTGCGCAGTCCAGTATCCGGCCGCCACTCCGCCGCCGCGCACCAGGATTTCCCCGTCATCAGCAAGCTTGATCTCGCGCCCGGCCAATACTTTTCCGATTGAGCCTTTTCCCAGGTGGAAGGGGTGGTTGACGCTGATAAGCGACGTGGTCTCCGTGAGGCCGTATCCTTGCACTACCGCGTAGCCGAGTCGTGCCCAGAACTCTTCGACGTCGCTATCGAGCGCGGCTCCGCCACAGATGAAGGCCCAGAACTTCCATCCAAGCTGACGACGTACCGCGCGGAATGTCCACCAGCGGCGCAGGAAGTGGCGGCCCTGAGCAGCCTGGAAATTCCGCCGGAAGGCGGAGAGCTGTCCTTGCTCTTCCAGGTCGCGTTCAAGTTTCTCCTTCAGGGAGCGTAGAACATGGGGCACGGCAACCAACACGGATACACGTTCTCGGCGAAGGGTGGCGATGATATCTGAGGGGTTTAGCTTGTCCTGGAAGACCACGGTTCCGGCAAGGATCTCGGGAAGGAACATCCCCAGAAACTGTCCGAATACGTGACTTAGTGGCAGCATGCTGAGAAAGCGAACGGGATGCACGAGACGTTCGTATTTCAAGTACTTGTGAATTTCGGTTTCGAGCGGTGAGATGTTGGCGAGGACATTTTCGTGCGAAATCACTACGCCCTTGGGCTCAGCTGTTGTCCCCGAGGTGAAGACAATCTGCAGCGGATCGGCGCGTCCAACGTTGGTCGCGGGATACGGACTCGATGAGTGAGTCACCACTGCGTCCTGCAGTGTTTCAAGAGTCAGGGCGGGAATGGGCAATTGGGCATGTTCGCGGGAGCCGACGAGCAGCTTGGCGTCCACCTGCTTGCAGATCCGAAGGGCAAAGTCCAGGGTGGTATTGTCGTCGAGAGGCACGACAACCACGCCGCGCAAGGCGCATCCGAAGAAAGCAGCCACCCATTCGGCCGAGTTCCGATCCCAAAGCAAAATCCGCTGGCCTTTGCCGATGCCGCGGGATTCCAGTTCACGCGCGAACTGAAAGGCCATAACGGCAACCTGGCCGTATGACCAACGGACGGTGCGATAACCGCGCCGCTCGACGTAAGCGGTTTCGTCCCCATGCCGCAGGAAATCATCGAGAATCGTACCCAGGGACTGCCGCTCCATGAAGGAAAGAGTAGCGCATTCGGGGCGGAGTGTCGGGACCTTGGTCGTAACACGCTGACTGCAGAATTGACCCTGTGTGACCAATGCACTTGCATTGGACGCCCCTGTCGGGAGTAGAATTTGGCCTAATTTGCCCGGAAAATTCCACGCGAGCTCCTGCTCTTCCATCTGAATGGCGGAGCTGGCCAGTGAACTCATTCGCGGACTCCCGCGCGGAGGGTTGACTCGATGAGCATTATGGTCTGGAAGGTCCTGCGAAAATTGCCCAAGCCGTTATTGCTGCTGCTGTTATTTTTCCTTCTGGCGGCGGTAGCTCGCGCTTAAACCCAAACTCTGGACGTCCAGGCGGTTCCTCCAACCTGCCCTGGATTGGTGCGCCTGGCTGGAGCCGCCCTACGCTGGTTCCGCAGGTAACCCAGTCGTACACTCCCTTTCGGTAACCCTCGGTAACCATACGATTCTCGATACCCGGCCGTACAATGACCCTTGTCCGAAGACCATTTTCTGGCCGAGGAGTCCGGTTCCATGAGCCTTCTCGGCGGCAAATCTAGCCGTTTGTGGGCGTTTCTCGGACGACAGACGAACCGGAGCTGGAGTTCACATACCTATGGCTTTTGGTTTTGGCTTCAATAAGCAGAAAACACTCAGTTCGGCGGAGAAGTGCGTCCAGCAGGGCAAACTGTCGAACGCCATCTCGGAGTACCTGAAGGTACTGAAGGCGGACCCCAAAGACCTCACCGTGATGAACACGGTGGGCGATCTGCATGCACGCCTGGGGAACGTCGAAAAGGCCGTCGAGTGCTTCAAGAATGTGGGCGACGCCTACGCCTCTCAGGGATTCACCGTCAAAGCCATAGCCATGTACAAGAAGCTCAGCAAGCTCAGGTCCTCGCTCGAGAGCGTGCTGCGGCTGGCGGAACTCTACACTCAGCAGGGCCTGTTCAATGATGCCCGTGCCCAGTACTTGCAGGTCGCGGAAGAATTCCTGCGCACCGGGGAACTCGAACAGGCGGTTCGGATATTCCAGAAAACTCTGGAAATGGATCCTGAGAACGTGGCCATGCGCACTCGCCTGGCCGAAGTGTACGTCCGGCTGGGGAAGAAAACCGAGGCCTGGCAGATTTTCACGGCTGTGGCCGAAAGCCAGCATTCCCGAGGCCAGCTGGCTTCCGCGGAAGAGATCCTGCAGCGGATGCTGACCCTGGATCCGGGCAACAGCTACGCTCTGTTGTTGCGCGGACGGAACGCCGTAGATTCGGGAGATATCGCCGGGGGCATTCAACATCTGGAGCAAGTAGCGGACCTCGACAGCCATCCAGATGGATTACGCACCCTGCTTCGAGCTTACTTGCAGACCGGCCAGCTTTCTCAAGCTGGAACGCTCGCGTCAAAGCTGCTGGCGGTTCACAACGACACTGCTGCAATGATCAGTTACGCCGACGCTCTGGTTGCGGCGGGGCAGTACGAAGCGGCTCTGCAGACGTACCATGAGCATGCCGACCGATTGTTGGCGACGAACCCTGAGAAGGTTCTGGAAAGCCTGCACTCCCTGATTGGCCACGTGCGGGAGAACACCGCGGCGCTCGAGACCTTACTGGAATTGCTGCGGAAATCCGGGGAGAACACGCATCTCACCGAGGTTTATGAGCTCCTCGCGCATGCCTATGTGCAATCCGGAGAGCTGGAAAAGGCGCGCGACTATTACCTCAAGCTGACACAGCTCGAACCTGAAAATCAGTTGCACGCCCGCAATTATCAGCAGGTGCTGGGCCGCCTCGGAGGTCCTTCCGGTGCGCGCCTGATCACCGCCGAAGAAGGCGCAGTGCTGGTGGATGAACTGGAAGCCACGGCATCGTTCGTGGATCAGCGATACGCCGATGACGTAGCTCTTTCCGTGCGGGCTGCGCTCACGGATGCAGAACTGTTCGTCTCCTATAACATGCCGGCCAAAGCTCTAGGGCCGCTGCTCTCCGCGCTGCCGCAAGCTCCACGGGACCTTCGCGTTAATCAGCGGCTGGCTGCTTTGTATACAAGAGCAGGACGTTTCGCTGAAGCCGCGATCGCCTGCCGCACACTGCAGAGCGTCTACCACGATGCCGGGTATCCCGACGAAGCGACCCGCTATGGAGAACTGGCGGCCAAGTATGAGGAGCGCGCATCGCTTGGAACTATTGTGTCGGAGCCGGTTGCGATCGTCCGCACGGCCGGGAGTCAGGAAGTTCCGGGCGCGGCTGCCAGTACTTCCGAGGAAGCATCCTCGGGACTTTTCTTTCATGCGCCGCTCCCGCCCCCGGCCCCAGAGCCTGCGCACGAGGAATTCAATGTGCAGCCCGCGACGGCTGAGAGTGAGATCGACCTGTCGGCGGAGTGGGATGACACTCCGTCCACGCAGCAACCAGCTTCGGTCCACAGCGAAGAAGCAGTTAACGAGGCAATCGAGGAAGTACGGTTCTATCTGTCCCAGGGAATGAAAGAGCAGGCACATGCTGCCTTCATCAAACTGGAACAGACGAAGTCGGGAAATCCGCGCATCGCCGCCTTGCGGACGGAACTAGCCGCGGCCATGGCGCAGTCTTCAGCCAGAGACGCGGAGGAAGTTTCCATTGAGGAGATCGACTCTCCCGCGATGGCGGGAGACAACGAAGCCGCAGCTCAAGGCGACGCGCTCCAGAGCTTCGTGGGCGAATTGGAGTCATCGCTGGGCGAGGGAGGATTCCTGCCCCAGGCCACGGCCAAGGCGCCAGCCCCTGAAGCACGGCCCGCCTCGCCGCCAAAGGCCGTCTCCACAACGCCACGGCCTCAGTCAGGCGGCGCTCTGGGAGATATGGTCTCCGACCTGGAAACCTCGCTCGGCGAAGGCTTCTTGCCGGAAAAGGCTGCGCCCACAATAGCGGCGAGGCACGAAGTCGCTGCTGCCTCCGCTCAGCCCGGAACCGAGAGTGCAGTGGCCGAGGCCTCCAGTCATGCGCCCGTGGCGATGGCGGCGGCGGCCTCCGCAGTGCCAATGCAGCCATCCGGCACTCCACCCCCAGTGACCTATCAGCCGGGACACATCCGGCCGGTGGCTCCTGCCGCTCAGGGCAGGAAGTCCAGCGCGGACGCAGGAGTGGACCTGGCCGACATGTTCGGCGAACTGAAACAGGAACTGGAAGAAGGTGCGTCGGTCTCACAGGAGGATCCGGAGACCCACTACAACCTCGGAGTTGCGTTCCGCGAGATGGGACTGCTGGACGAAGCGATCAGCGAGCTGCAGAAAGTATGTCAGGCCGCGGATCACGGTCATTCCTTCCCGCAGATCATGCAAACCTATACCTGGCTGGCGCAGTGTTTCCTGGACAAGGGCGTGCCGGAAGCCGCTATCCGCTGGTACGAACGCGCACTGCAGCTTTCTGGCATCGACGGAGAAACCCGCACAGCCCTGCATTACGAGCTGGCATCCTCCTACGAGACCGCAGGGAACAAGCCTGCCGCTCTGAACCATTTTATGGAGGTTTACGGCAGCAACATCGACTATCGCGATGTCACTGAGCGCATTAAGGCCCTAAAGTCGTAAAATGTCCGGATGGGGCGTTATCGCCGGAGAACGCGTTTTGTCACTCTGCAATGGCCGCTAGCCGGGGGCAGCCGGTGACGCCGGATCCCAACGCAACCCAGCCCGGTATTCCTCCGATTCCTTCACGGGATGAGGGTGCCTCACCAAGCACGGCGGCTTTTTCGTTGAAACCTTTACAGTCCCAAGCTCCAGCTGAGAAGTCGGCTCCATCCCGTTTCGAGTTATGGCTTCATCGCATCACCGTGCTTATGTTCGTGTTCGTCTGCGCCGGCATAGGAGTGCTGCTGGTTATTGTGCCTTGGGGACCGCAGTGGACCGACAACCGCTTGCTGCTGCTTTTTCCCGGACTGAGAACGTTCATCAGCAATGGGTTTGTCAGGGGCCTGTGCAGCGGATTGGGAATCCTGGATATCTGGCTCGGTTTTTGGGAAGCCCTGCACTACCACGAAGGAACTCCCTCCCCGAAATGACCCCTGTGGGATCGCAACTCTAACCGAAGAAAGACAATTTCATCATGAGTGAAAGTAAACCCAAGTCGGCACCACTGGCATACCGCAACGAGCCCTTCTTGAGCAGTCCGGATGGCAGAATACTGCGCATTCTGGCGGAGTATGCGGAACCGCTGTCCCGCTTCCGCCGTGAACAGATTCAAGACACAGTGGTTTTTTTTGGCTCCGCGCGCTTTCACAGCCGGTCGGCTGCGGAAAAGGCACTAAAGTCTGTCGAGGATGGCGGCCCGGGCCATGCGGCACAGCAGGCAGCGAAAAAACGGGCGCAGGCGGCGCTGGACATGGCCCGCTATTACGAGGACGCGCGCCGGCTGGCCTCGTTACTGACACGCTGGTCGATTGAGATTCCTGCCCGCCGCCGCCGTTTCGTAGTGACCACCGGGGGTGGCCCGGGAATCATGGAAGCGGCCAACCGGGGAGCCCAGGAAGCGGGCGGCAAGACTATTGGATTGAACATCAACCTGCCCTTTGAACAATATCCCAACCCGCATATCACGCCATCCCTGAATTTTGAGTTTCATTATTTCTTCATGCGCAAATTCTGGTTCGCCTATCTCGCCAAGGCGCTGGTGATCTTTCCCGGTGGATTTGGCACGCTGGACGAGCTTTTCGAGATTCTGACCCTGGCTCAAACTCAGAAACTAGCCAAGAAGATCCTGGTGGTCATCTACGGCAGTGAGTACTGGAACCGCTTGATCAATTTTCAGGCCATGCTCGACGCGGGTGCAATTTCCCCGGAAGACCTGGAACTTTTCAAAATCGTGGACTCGCCAGAGGAGGGCTTCGAGTTCCTGCGCGACGGCCTGACTAAATACCACCTGGGCCTCGAACCAAAACGCAAAGGCGAGGTTGTCCCGGAAATCGCCAAGACCAATCCCTGACCGGTTCGGATGGGAAGGGCGTGTTTCTTTACTACATAACCGATAGAACCCAACTAGCTGCCGATGAAGATACACGGCGCCGACGGCTGCTGGAGAAGATCGCGGCCGCGGCGCGCTCCGGGGTTGATCTCGTCCAACTGCGGGAAAAAGACCTGGCTGCGCGAGAGCTGGAAAGCCTGGCTTGCCAAGCCGTGCACGTCATCCATGAGAATTCCGGCTCAGCGGCAGCTCGAACCCGCTTGCTCATCAACTCTCGTGCCGATGTGGCTATTTCCGTAGGGGCGGACGGCGTCCATCTGCGAGGGGATGATGTCGCGGTCCAGGAGGTGCGAGAAGTCTGGACTCGCCGTGCCACATCAAGCCCAGTCATCTCTGTTTCCTGTCATACGCCGGGGGAAGTTGCGCGAGCTTTATCGCAAGGCGCCGACTTCGCCGTATTCGCTCCCGTATTCGAAAAGCAAGGCAGTTCCGCGGCCACCACCGCCGGCCTTGGCGCCCTGCGGGAAGTGTGTCAGTACCGCATACCGGTGCTGGCTTTAGGGGGAGTGACTCTGGCCAATGTTCGCGATTGCGTGAATGCGGGAGCCAAAGGCATCGCAGCAATCCGCCTGTTTCAAGAGAACGATATCGCCGGCGTAGTCGCCTCCTTGCGATCGCCAAGGTGAGGCCGTGCAGGCTGCAAGTCCGGGAGCTAGCCCGTCCACTTCTTACCGCTTTTCAGGATATCCATCGCCTTGGCCAGACGGCGAAGACGAGTCTCTTCCTGTTTGACCTCTGTAATGGACCTGGCAATTTCCTTGCGGCTGGTATAGGAGAGCTTGCCCCAGTTCGCCTGGGCAGTCTTGCTCTTAGCCAGCTGTTTCTCGAGAAGCTGCGGAATCTCGACCGTGCGCTCCTGGTCGTCGCGTTCCATGACTACATTGACCGTATCGCCGCCTTTGACCCCCGCACCCTTGCGAATCGTCTGGTTCACGACCATGCGATGGCAGCCGCCCATCGGCATCAGCGAAGAACGAAACGGAAAGCCATTGATCGTGCCACAGACAGGCACCCGCGCCCGGGTGCCGAACACTTCCACGACATCGAAGGGTGGCGTCAAAGCGGCAACTTCACTGCCCTTTCGGCCGTCGAGCTTCACTTTGAATCTCAGTTTCTTCATTGGCGCCTGTGACACTATAGGGGCAGGAACGCTCGCCTGCAAGATGCTCGTGCTAGCCTGAAACAGGTCATGGAGATATCGGAACGGCAACGGAGTGGGAATGTATGCGCGCCGCAATTGGTGCATATTCCCGCGGGGTGGTTCCTGATGGGATCTGCTGATGGCCAGGAGAACGAAAGCCCAGTCCGCCGAATTTGGGTTGACGCATTCTGTCTCGCTGCTCGCCAAGTGACCAATTCAGACTACGGCCGTTTCCTGCAAGCGACCGGCGTCCAACCGCCGCCGTTCTGGAACGATCGTTACTTCAACCAGTCTCAGCAACCCGTGGTCGCGATCTCGTGGTTCGAAGCTGTGCGCTATTGCGAATGGTTAAGCGAGATGGTCGGAGGCCATTTTCGACTGCCGACCGAAGCTGAGTGGGAACGCGCAGCGCGCGGCGGCGCAGAAGGTCAGAGTTTTCCCTGGGGCAACGACCCGCCGGACTCACTGCCTGATTATCACAAGCGATGGCAGACGGGCCCAGAGCCAGTGGGGCGCGCTGCGCCGAACGCCTTCGGCATGTTCGATATGTGCCAGAACGTACATGAGTGGTGCAGCGATTGGTACCAGCCCGATTATTATTCGGTGGCTCCGGAACGTAACCCGCACGGGCCGGAGAACGGCACGCGCCGCTCCTCCCGCGGCGGAGCCTGGCGGCATCACGTCAAAGTATCGCGCTGCGCCGCACGCTCCAGCATTCCTCCTGAGTTGCATTACGCCGATTATGGATTTCGGGTCGCGAGAGATATCGACAGCTCGGACTCTCTCCCGCGCTAGCGCCGGGTGGAAAGCATCGTCAGGATATCCCGCAATCCCTGGCGGATGTACTTCAGGTCAGGAGCTGATCTTTGCGGGAAGGGTAAGGGCTCTTGTTTCTTGTCGCTCCTGGTCTCGGCGCGCAGATGCTGCCGCGCGCCCGCGATCGTGAATCCTTCCTCGTACAGCAGCTGCTTGATGCGGAGAACGTTCTCCACATCCTTCTGCCGGTACATGCGCTGGCCGGTACCGCTCTTGACTGGCTTGAGCTGGGGGAACTCGGTTTCCCAGAAACGCAGAACGTAGGCCGGCAAGCGGCAGAGGCGGGCAACTTCGCCTATGCGGAAATAGAGCTTTTCCGGAATGACGACGTCGGCCGTCTTCACCGCTCTCGCGGTCGCCTTGTTACGAGTACTCATGAATTCCCCGGAACACTCCGTCCATGGCCCGCCCCATCCCTGCGTTTCTAGCACGAGCCGGGGTTTGGAACAACCTGAATTCTTGCAGCTCCTCTGGAGCCCTCGCTCTGCCTAACTGAGTATTGCCATCCGCTTGCCCACCCGCTTCAGGACTTCCAGCGCCTGTTCCAGTTCTTCCCGCGTATGCGTGGCGGTCATGATGGTGCGAATGCGTGCCTTACCCTCGGGAACGGTTGGAAACGCAATGCCGGTACCCAGCACGCCTTCTTTGAACAACTCCCGCGAGAAGTCCATGGTTAACTTGCCGTCCCCGATGATGATGGGCGTGATCGGTGTTTCGCTTGCGGGCGTAGTCTTGCCACCAATATCGAACCCGAGCAAGCCCAGTTCCTTCTTCCAGAAGCGGGTATTTTCCCAGAGTCTATCGATTCTCTCCGGTTCCTGTTCCAGCACGTCGAAAGCGGCGATGCAGGTGGCCGCCACAGAAGGCGGGTGCGAAGTCGAAAACAGGAACGGCCGCGCCCTGTGGTAAAGGAAATCGATAAGATCTCGCGTGCCGCAGACGTAGCCGCCCAACGCTCCGATAGCCTTCGATAGTGTTCCTACCTGAATATCAACGCGGCCGTGCATCTTGAAGTGATCAATTGTCCCGCGCCCGTTGCGGCCGAGCACCCCGGAAGCATGAGCGTCGTCCACCATCATGATGGCCCCGTATTGTTCCGCCAGATCGCAGAGAGCGGGAAGAGGGCCCACGTCGCCATCCATAGAAAATACGCCATCGGTGATCAGCAGCTTCTTGCCAGACTCGTGTTTGACGCTGGCCAGTTTCTCTTCCGCCTGCGCGATGTTCTTGTGCTCGAAGACCAGAATCTTGGCCCGCGATAAACGGGCGCCGTCAATAATCGACGCGTGATTCAGTTGATCGGAGATGATGAAGTCGTCCTTGCCCAGCACTGCGGAGACGGTACCGGCATTGGCTGCAAACCCGGACTGAAAAACCACGCAGGCTTCTACATTCTTGAAATGCGCGATCTTCTCTTCCAGCTCCATGTGAATCTTCATAGTCCCGGCGATGGTCCGAACCGCTCCGGAACCGACCCCGTACTTGCGGGTGGCTTCGAGTGCGGCCTCGCGCAATTTGGGATGCGTGGTCAGTCCGAGGTAATTGTTTGAAGCAAGATTGATGACCCGCTTGCCGTCAAACGTGCAAACCGGCGCCTGTTCGTCATCCAGCACACGCAAACGAAAATGTGTGCCCTTGGCCTTCAGTTCATCGAGCTGGTCGGTGAGATAAGAAAGAGGATCCGTGCGGAGCTTTGTCGTTGACATTGAATTCCTTCAATCAGGGCTCGACATGGCCCGGGCTGAAAATCGCACGTCAAGTTTAATACTGGAGGTCTGGGCCTTGCAGCAAATCTCAGTTCTTGCTGGATGGGAGATTGGCCAAGGTGAATTCTAGCTGGCCAGGCTTGCCAGCGTATGCAAGTCAGGGACCTCGAGGTCTGGCATGCCTGACACTGCCTTAGTGGCGCCTGCGCCCGGGCGCGGAGAAGCGCGCTTCACCCATACACTCGAAATGCCGAGGGCGTTGGCTGGAATGATGTCGTGGTAAATGCTCTGGCCTACGTGCAGCCAACGCTCACGATCGACTTCGAGCCTCTCCTCCGCCAACTTGAAAATCTTCTCGCAAGGCTTGTAACAACGCGCCTGCTGGGCGGTAATAATGGCATCGAAAGCCACGCCTAGTTTTGGAGCTGATGTCGCGAACAGGTTGTCGTCAATGTTCGAGATGACTGCGAGTTTGTATCGCCGCTTCAAACTGCGAAGAGCGTCTGCCGTATCCGAAAAAGGCCGCCAGTGGGCGACAGAGTCGGGAAGTGAGTTTACTTCTTGATCCGTGGGCGTGAACCCGAGCCGCTCTCCGAAGCCGCGGACAACTGACTGTAGGACCTCGCGATAGGGTTGGTATTCCTGCTCGGCGGCGAGTTCCAACTCGGAATACACCTCCAGCAGCGAGTTTTCGTTGATCTGCTTTCCGTGCGCGGCGAGCACCGGCTTAAGAGCGGAGAAAATGCCGTTCTCCCAGTCGATCATGGTGCCGTAGCAATCGAACGTCAGAACCTGATATCGCGTAAAGTCGAGCATCGGGTTGCGAGGCTAAGACGCCGGCGACCATGTGGAAACACAGTGTCTGGCCGCCGGCCACTTACGTTATTGCTTGATCTCCAGCGGTTGCTCGAGCTTAAAGCTGAGTGCGGATTCGGCGGGAATGACAATTTCCTTGTTGCCTGTGAATGCGGTTCCGGCTGTGCCTGCCCCTGCTCCTGCGGCCGCTCCGATAGCAGCTCCCTTTCCTCCGCCTACCAGGCCGCCGACCAGTGCTCCGAGCCCGGCGCCGCCACCAACCGCCACTGCCGTGCGCTTGCCTTTGCCTTTCTCAGTATGAGTGATAGCCGAAGTTTGAATTTCTTCGGCAGCGCCGTTCACAGTGATCGAGGTCAGTCTTAGCTGCAGTACCGCTCCGCCCTTGAATCGGCCAAGCGGCTTCGCATCCACCACCGTGCCGCTTGCGGTCGCGCCTTCAGGAATGGCAGTCTTCCCTTCGACTTCGACGGCATTTGCCAGCGTGGCCGAAAAGCTCTGTCCGGGCTGGCTTATTTTGGAGCCTACCGCCTCGCCCAGCCGCACGGTCAACTGGGTACCGGCGGGCACCACGACAGGCTTGGCCTCGACCTTCGCCTTGGGTTGAGCTTTTCCGGGCGCCTGTGCCGCGGGCGCGGTCGTCTCGCTATTGTCGCTTGTCGTGTTATCGGCGGGTTTGCTGCATGCAAGCAGTCCCAGAATCAGATACAGACCTACACTCAGTGCTACCAGACGCAATTTCATAGGTCCCTCCTCTGCGCGGATGGTCCATTCCAGTTGTTGTAGGGCTCGGAGCCAGAATATAACAATCCGGTCTCGCAAAACTAAACGATAGTTCAGGTCGCCTTAGGTTTTATTCTGCGGCGTTCCTGCGACCACTGGTGCGGCCTCAGGGGCCTTTTCCGGATCCGCGAGACCCGGCAGTGTGGGCTCGGCTTCCAGGTCACCTTCTACAGAGGTCTGGGCCGGCGATTCGATCCCGGGTTTTCCCTCCAGCAGGCGGGTTGAATTCAGCAAGGGGCGGCCGAGGGATGGGTTGTATCCCGTCCACGGTCCATCGGCATCACGCTCGAAATGCGCCCGCATCGCCTCCATCTTGGAATCAAGATCATCGAGATAATGAAGCATGAGCGCTTCCGGGAACATGGGAAGCTTGGGTGATCCGAACTCGTACTGGCCATGATGGCTGATGATGAGATGTTCGACCAGCGTCTTGAGTTCGTCTGGAAAGCCTGGCAATCGCGCAAGCTTCGCCTGCAACATCTCCAGTTCAATGACCATGTGGCCGAGCAGCTGTCCGCGTGTCGTATAGGAGAAGGACCGATTGTAGGTCAGCTCATGGATCTTGCCGATGTCATGCAGGAACGCCCCGGTAAGCAACAGATCGCGATTGATCTGAGAGTAGTTGCGGCAAAGCAGATCGCAAGAGCGGAACAAGGAAACCACGTGCTCGAGCAAGCCACCGATATAGGCATGGTGTAGGGTTTTCGCAGCGGGCGCGGTGCGGTAAGCTTCCGCAATGTCCGGGTCTGCCATGAAGCTTTCGACCAGAGCCTTGAGGTGCGGGTTCTGGAATGTCGCCACGAACCCAATCAATATCTGCCACAGTTCACCAATGTCCTTCGTGGTCTTAGGCAGGTAATCCGCGAAGTCGACTTCCGCTTCCCCAAGCCGGCGGACTTTGTGAATAGTGATCTGGAAGCGGTTCCGGTAACGGTTAAGTACGCCCTTTACCTTGATGAAGTCGTCCTGCTCGAACGCTCCGATCGCATCTTCTACGTTGTCCCACATCTTGGCTTCGATCTGCCCGGTCCGATCGCCCAGGGTCAAAGCCAGATAGGGCTCTCCCGTCTTCTTTGGCTTCACCTGCTTGGAGACCACGACGAAGCTGGACGTGATGATTTTGTTCTCGTTAGGAGCGCAATCGCAGAGGAAGAATTCCTTCATAGGGTTTGCCGGAAACGCGCGCCATCCCGGGCTCTTGGAGCTTCCCGAACAGGCCAAGCTTAAACTAAAAAATGCCGAACTTTTTTTTCTTTTTTAGCGGTTTCGCGGCGGGTTCCTTGGCGGCGGTTTCGACTGGCTTGGTCTGGTTCGGGCTGGCGCCAGTGTCTACATAGCCCGCCTTGATGTCGATGAAGGCATCTTCCCGCAGCTTCTGAAGGTAGGCCCGCAGAGCGGGTTGCAGCTTCTGCATGTAGAGCGCGTCCTGGATTTTCGGCTCTACGTCCTTCATGGCTGGAACGCCAGCATTGTGATGGTCCAGGACCTTCAGGATGATGAAGCCCTGCTTCGTGCGGATGACATCCGAGATATCACCCGGCTTCATGGCGAACGTCTTGTCCTCAAGCTCTTTGGCCAGGGTGCCACGCTTGAACAGGCCGAGATCGCCGCCCTGGGCAGCCGTCGGCCCATCGGACTCTTTCTTCGCAGCATCCTCGAAGGCCATCCCATTTCGAATCTGGGCTAACAGTTGGTCGGCTTTGGCCTGTCCTGCAGCAACTCGCGCTTCTTCACTTTCAGAATCTTTGCCCTTCTTCTCCGTGGAAACCAGAATTTCCCCCAGGCGGATCTGCTCCGGTTGCTCCATCTCGTTCTTGTGTTCGTCGTAGAACTTCTGTTCTTCGTCTTTACTGATCGTCAGTTTGGACCCGACCTCCTTGCCGATCACTTGCTGGGTAATGATCTGGTTGCGCAGATTCTGCTTGAAGTCCTCGAAGGAGACACCC
>Ga0335079_10000477_pt1 | contig 45676 bp, 30 predicted proteins | sample Lox_Sample_33_FD_206719 | JGI IMG/M metagenome (GOLD analysis project Ga0335079, IMG submission 206719) | Soil microbial communities from Loxahatchee National Wildlife Refuge, Florida, United States - Lox_Sample_3.3 | ecosystem: Environmental > Terrestrial > Soil > Wetlands | place: USA...
GCTGCAGAATGGCCGGAGAATGCGGCTATGCGCGTGTCTCTGGTGAGCAGAGTGGCACTGAGGCTCTCTGCCAGCGAGACATAGGCCGCGTCGTAAGCAGACAAATTGCTACGCAAACGCCATATGCGCGGCAAAAAAACCGTCTGCGAATAGCGGTGGATGCGGAGATCGAGCAGATCATCGATGGCTTGCTCGGCGCGATGCGTTGAAATTTCATTTTGCCGCACCAATCGCCGGAGAACTTGTGCGACTTCTAAATCCAGAAGATGCGGAGCATGCAGGCTTTCATCGCGAGCGTAGATTCGGTTTTCAATTTGTCGTCCTACGGAAGTTTGGAGCAGCCATTCAATGGCAGCAGAGGCGTCCAGAACGATCACCGCGCTTCGCGCTCTTCCCTAACCAATTGTGCGATGTCGGGGTTAAGGGCGAGGGGCTTTCGCGTTCGCAGACGCCGGCGAAATTCGGCCAGCGTGGGTCGCTCGGCGATTTCCCTGATTTCGGTGATCAGATAATCGGACAAAGACATGCCCAACGTCGCCGCGCGGACTTTGAGTTGGCGATGCAGCGCATCGGGAACGTTGCGGAGCTGGATCATCTTGGACATGTGATAAGCATAGTTGCATGTGGATAACATGTCAATGGGCATTCTTCGCAAAGTGCGGAGTGCATAGGTCCTTCGCTGCGCTCAGGATGACAATGCTTATTGGGTCGCGCACGCGTGCTCGCCCGGTGTCGACGTTTAAGCGCGGCAAAACGATCTTCCGATGTTCAGTTATCACAGACAGCTGATCCCATCCCTTGTCATCCTGAGCGCCGCTTGCGAGTCGCGGGGCGACTCGCAGCAGCGAAGCACCTATGCAAGACGCTCGCGAGCGATCGTATTTCGTTTACATCATGACGAATCGTTCGAAGACGCTTTACACCGGGGTGACGAATGATCTCTTCCGGCGGGCTTGGGAGCATAAGCGAGGTGAAGGCTCTCAATTTTGTGGGAACTACAAGTTGGATCGGCTGGTGTATTTCGAACGCTTCCAATATGTCGGCAACGCGATTACGCGGGAGAAGCAAATCAAAGGCTGGCTGTGGTTGAAGAAGATTGCCGTGATTGTGGCTCAGAATCCCACGTGGCGGGATTTGAGCGATGGGTGGTACGACTAGCTTCCCACTTTGCAAACCCGGCCTGCTCGAATTGTCATCCTCCGCATCCCACTCATTCCTTCCCGCATCTAAAACTTGACAATGATTCGCTCAACTCTCATAATACGCGTGAGCGCAATCGAGAGACACTGATTATAAAGCACTTATAGTACGAAAAGGAGCCAACTATGGCCAAGATTATCGGTATTGACCTGGGCACGACCAACTCCTGCGTAGCGGTGATGGAGGGTGGCGAGCCCAAGGTGATCCCTAACGAGGAAGGTGGGCGGACGACGCCTTCGGTCGTCGGTTTTACCAAGACCGGCGAGCGGCTGGTGGGCCAGGTGGCCAAGCGGCAGGCCATCACCAACCCGGAAAACACGGTTTACTCGATCAAGCGGTTCATGGGGCGCCGCTATGACGAAGTGACGGAAGAGATAAAGATGGTCCCGTACAAGGTCGTGCAGTCAGGCGACCACGTTGCCGTGCTGGCCCAGGGCAAGGAGTACACGCCTCCGCAGATCTCCGCCATGATTCTGCAGAAGCTGAAGAAGGCGGCGGAAGATTACCTCGGCGAGAAAGTGACGCAAGCGGTCATCACTGTGCCCGCTTACTTCAACGACGCGCAGCGCCAGGCGACCAAAGATGCCGGGCAGATTGCCGGCCTCGAAGTGAAGCGAATTATCAATGAGCCGACGGCGGCGGCGCTGGCTTACGGTCTTGACAAGAAAAAGGACGAAACGATCGCGGTTTACGACTTCGGCGGCGGAACGTTTGATATCTCCGTGCTCGAAGTGGGCGAAGGCGTGATTGAAGTCAAAGCCACCAATGGCGACACTCACCTCGGTGGCGACAATATCGATCAGCGGATCGTTGACTGGCTGATTGACGAGTTCAAGAAGAATGAAGGCCTCGACCTGCGCGGCAAGGGCAACGAAATGGCGCTGCAGAGACTACGCGACGCCGCGGAGCGCGCCAAGATCGAGCTTTCCACCACGATGGAAACCGAAATCAATCTGCCGTTCATCACGGCGGATGCGAGCGGTCCCAAGCACCTGGTGGTGAAGCTGACTCGCGCCAAGCTCGAAGGCATGGTGGAAGACATCATTCAGAAGTCGGTCGGGCCGTGCAAACAGTGCATGAAAGACGCCGGCGTTGACACCAGCAAGATCGACGAAGTAGTCCTGGTCGGCGGACAGACGCGCATGCCCCGCATCCAGCAGTTGGTCAAAGAACTGTTCGGTAAAGAGGGCCACAAGGGCGTCAATCCGGATGAAGTGGTCGCAGTAGGCGCGGCGATCCAGGGCGGGGTGCTGGGCGGCGAAGTGAAAGACCTGCTGCTGCTCGATGTCACACCGCTAACCCTGGCAATTGAAACCCTGGGAGGCGTGGCGACGCCGATGATCCCGCGTAACACGACCATTCCAACGCGCAAGACGGAGACGTTCTCGACCGCGGCCGACAGCCAGACTTCAGTCGAAGTTCATGTGCTGCAGGGCGAGCGGCCAATGGCGGCGCAGAACCGGACACTGGGCAAGTTCCATTTGACCGGAATTCCGCCGGCTCCGCGTGGCGTCCCGCAGATCGAGGTAACGTTTGACATTGACGCGAACGGAATCCTCAACGTGACAGCAAAAGACAACGCCACGGGCAAAGACCAGAAGATCACGATTACTTCGTCTTCCGGCCTGAGCAAGGATGAAGTCGAGCGCATGGCGAAAGAAGCCGATGCGCATGCGGCTGAAGATAAGGCGCAGCGCGAGTCGATTGAGGCCAAGAATCAGCTCGACTCCATGGTCTACAGCGTGGAGAAAATGCTGCGCGAGCAAGGCGACAAGATCTCGGGTTCCGAACGCGGAGATGTCGAGAACGCGATTGCCGACGCGAAGGAAGCGCTCGAAGGCGGCGACAAGGCGGCCATGGACCGGGCCCGCGAGAACCTGACCAAGGCTTCGCACAAGCTGGCTGAGCAAATGTACAAAGCTGCCCAGCCGCAGGGAACACCCGGGGCTGGACCAAATCCAGGTGCCGACGCCGGGCCTCAGCCCGGAGCCGATGGTGCGGGTCAGAAGAAAGACGAAGGCGTGATCGACGCCGAGTACGTCGACGTGGAAGACAAGAAATAAGCATCGTGTGGGGCGGGCGCTCTCGCCCGCCGTCCTTGGTCGCAAGCATATGTAGGGGCGCCTGTTGGGGCGCCCCGATTTATTGTTTACAAGTTTGTGTCCTTGCGCTTCGGCTGGGAGGAACTTCCGATAGAAAAGAGGAAAATCAATTGCAGTTTCACATTAAAGGACAAGAATACTTCTTAGCATTTGTGGAACAAGAGAAGCGCTGGTATGTATTCGCGCCTACGGCGGAGGGAGTGGAACGCATGCCAGTGTACGTAGATGCGGTCAAGTATGGGTCGCAAACGGGCAATGCTGCAGAAATCCAATCCAATTAGAACTGCTGTGTCTCGTAACCGCGACGAGACACGGCCTGCCCACGAGCAAAGTGTGCGAGAACTCTCTTAGGGCAACCTGAAGTTCACTGTAATCTGGGTTTCGATCGGGATCGGCTGGCCATTGAGCAGGTAAGGCCGATACTTCCATTGCTTGACTGCGTCTGTAGCTGCGCGGGCGAGAAGCCCATCCCCGCTTACTACCTTTACCGCAGTCACATTGCCGTCTTTGCTTATGTTGGCCTGCAATTGAACGGCACCTTCACGGCGGGTTTGCATGGCTTGTGGGGGATAGACGGGTTGAACCTTGTGCACCAGCAAACCTTGAACCAGGCCCTGCGAAACCTTCATCATCTGGGGCACCGGCGCCTTCGGCAGCGAGGGTGTACTCGCGCTGACAATTCCTGGGAGCGCCGAGGAGTTTGGCGTTGCCATGGCTAGAGCATTGGGCGGCGGCGCACTGATCTGTTCCACGGTACCCGATGGGACAGGCGATGAGCCGCTTCTTACCACGATCGTCTCCCGCGGCTTGGCATTCTCAGAACTCTTGCCTTCAGCTACTACAACATCTGCGGCAGGAGAGGCCGAATGCTTTGTCTCCGGAACAGGCGTCATGACATGGGGTGCCTCGGCCGGTGCAGCGATCGATTGCGACGCAGCTGGTACAGATGGCGCCTCGGATTGCGGAGTTACGGACGACTGAACTGGGGATGCCGGCGTAGCAGATATGCTTACTGCAGTCGAAGAACTATGATGTGCGGGCTTGAGCGTCTTCCAACCAAAGTAACCAACGGCAGCAAGGACAATAACTGCAGCAATAGCGAGGAGCTTTGTGGCGCCTCCTGATTGCGGAGTATGCACTCCAGAGCCAGAAACCAGTTGTTCTTGAGCCTTGAGCGATTCGGCTTTTTTCGCTGGGCTGAAATCCTGGGCTCTTTCAAGGGCGGCAGGGGCTTTTGACTTTTCTTTCGCAGGCGCTGCGGCCGCAGCAGCCGAAGGGCTGGCCGAAGTGGTAACGGCCGCGGCGTGTGCAACTGCGACGCCAGGCTGTGTCTTTTGCTCTGTACTTCCCTGCTTGCGAACGGGTTGCCAAGGATATTGTTTTTGGCTGACCGATACGACTTCTGAACCTGATTGATGAGTTTTCAGAGAAGCGCTTGGATCCGCCATCGATTCGAAAAGCGCGGCTTCGGTCGGATCAGGCTTGGGTGAGGGCTCGGCCTCGACTTCAAACATCGAACTGTTCGCAGAGGTTGTGGGCGCTTGTACCGGGGCCGCCTTGAACGGTACTGCGGGCGTGACGGCAGCGGGAGCTTTCGCGAATACCGGACTCGACGAAACGGCGTTCATGGGAGCGGCCGGGTTCGCTGCTGCAGTCGTGCTTTTGCCTGCATCCGATTTGCGGAGTAGCCCACGCGCAACGCGCAGCGTGCCCTTCGATTGCTCGACGTTAATCGGCTTGGTCAAAACAAGATTGGCGCCGATGCGAAATGCCTTTGCGACCCCGCTCTGCCCTTCCACCACGGCTACTGCCAACGATGTTTGGTTGAGATTGGAATTTCGCGCGGTCTTAAAAATCAGGGTGGCGTTTTGCTCATTCTCGCAATCGGCGACTACGGCGTCAAAATGCTGAGCAGTGATTTTCTTGACGGCAGCAAACGGTTCGTTGCATGGCTCGACCGCGAATTCCAGTTCGCTCAAGACCTGGGTTACTACGCGGGCTACCTTGTCATCGGGGCAGAATAATAGGGCCTGGTAACTCATAGCTGCATCGTAGGAACAACGGTTTAGAGCGGCAAGTTACGAGGGTAATCGCGAAGAAACAACAGCCCGCCACAGTACAATTCGGACGATGCGCATCCCTCTGTGGTTGAAGATCGGATGGACTGTCTGGTTAATAGTGTGGGCGCCACTCTACTGGAGGCAATATGGCGCGCAAAACTTCCTTTATTTTTGCGATCTCGGAAATATCCTGATCGGGGTGGCATTGTGGCTGGAGAGCCCGCTGATTTTCTCGTGGCAGGCGACAGGGCTTTTGCTTTTTCAAACCGTTTATACCGTCGACCTCCTTGGGGCACTGCTGACCGGCAAACACATCTTTGGCGCGACGGGGTTTATGTTTGACCCGCACGTGGCACTAGGAGTGCGGTTACTGAGTTTGTTTCACGTAACTGCGCCGCCGTTGCTGCTTTGGGCCCTTTGGAAGCTCGGGTATGACGCGCGGGGATGGAAATTACAAACGATTACAACATGGATGGTTGTGCCGATCAATTACTTCTGGAGACCGCAATTTGATGTGAACTGGGCGCGAGGACTGGGGTTCCATGAACAACACTTTGTCCCGGGCGCTGTATATCTGGCCGCCTATCTTTTATTCGTGCCCGCGCTGGTGTACTGGCCAACACACTTACTGCTACAACGGACTATTCGGAGGAGACCACCTTCAGCGCCTCGCGTGTGGCGTCAAGCAAGGCATCTGAGCTGACCGGTTTACCGGTGGCGTGCTCCATCCACTGGTCTGGAGTCACACGGCCCATGGTTGCCATACGCTCAAACTCCGGGCCGATACTGCCGGCTTTTTTCATCTGCTCTTCAATCTGGAATGCGATCAGGTGCCCGATGGGATAATCCGGCAAATAGAGGAACGAATCGATCATGTGCGAATAGACCGCGAGCAGAACCACGTCTTGTTTGTGGAAGACAGGAGCGTAGTAGCGGTTCCAAATATTTTTTGCGATCTGGACGGTCGCGGCGTTCAGTTCAGCTGGCGCAGCCTCCGGATGATCGTACATCCAATGCCATACCGCCATATCTACGAGCGCGACGCCAGAAATTTCGTATGTTGCCCAAAAGTCATTGAGCGTCTTCTCGGCCTGGCTGCGCTCGTCAGGCGCGGGCAGCCCGAGCAGTTCGAGGTCGTGTCCCTGGAAAACAAACGCGAACGCTTCGGTGAAGGCAGTATTGGGCACACCTTGCAATAGAGTGTGATCGACTTCATTCAAAGAAAATGTCTGCTCGACGTTGTGTCCCATCTCATGTACAGCTATGTTGAAGCCTTTGTAGTTCATGCCGCCAGCTTCGACGCGGGTACGCAGATGGGTCTTTGCCGAGCGCATCCCCGCGCCCATGGCGTGTCCGGAGCCGCGCGCCGGATCAACCACAATGTTATTTGCGAGATACTGCGCCCGTTCCGGAGAGAAACCGAGCTTCATGAGCAAATTCGGAATGTCCTTCCGGTACGCGTCCGGCCTGGGATAACGCTTGCGGACGATCTGGTCCAACTCTTCTTCCTTGTACTTGCTCCCCGGTCGAAAGCCGTTGTACCAGATGTCAAAAGGCTCCAGCGGCCGGTTCAGCCGGGACTGGATTACCCTGGCAGTCTCGCCAACCAGAGGCGAAGTGACTACCTGCTCCAGCATCGCCTTCACGCGCTGCTCTGCAATTTCGCGGTCTTCATCAAAGCGGCGGTCGATCAAGGTCGGAGCGGTCGGAGAATACGGATCGGCCTTGCTCGACGCGGTGAACGTCTTCAGCAGCATTGCATAGCGTGTATTCGGCTCGGGCGCGCTGCTGATTTTAGCCCCTGATTTGTGGGCCTCAGAATCCGGGTCAGTTGTTGCTTTGACATCGTTCGTAAAAGGGTTCCAATCAACGGCTGGATTATCGACGACATCGCCCGGAATAGTCTGGGTAACGATGCGGTCCATGACTTGCTGAATCGTCCGCTGTTTTGCCAGGCCGTTCTGAGCGTCGGCGTAGTCTGATTTGATCTCGTCACGGAGGTTCCAGTGGCTGAGCAGGCGCATCTTGGGCGGAAAGAGGCGCTCGCCGTGGTCGTTAACCAGGTGATGCATCCAGATGTTGTATTGCGAGATGTAATTGCCGGATTCAGCCTCGGCCTGCGAAACCCCGAGATTCACTTCAGCGGGGATCCGTTTATCGAAGATCTGTGCGAGGCGGACTTCCGCCCATTGACGACGGCTCCAGCTCGGCCCCTGCTTGAGGCGTTCATCGAGCGTGGTGAGCGGAAAATTCAGAAGCACCGTGAAGGCAAGCTTGTTCTTGAAGAAATCGTCGATTACGTGCGCCGACGGGTCGTATCCGCCAAAAGCCTCGTCCATCGGCAGAACGGGGCCGAGGTCGAGATCGAGTTGCTGACGAAAGGCGCGATTGATTTCGTGCATGTGCCCGTTCAACTGTTCGAGCAGTTGCTCAAAGCGATTGAACATTGTGTCGAGCGTGGCCTGATCTCCGGCAAAGTTGTCGCGAACGAAGGTTTCAAAGGTGGCCGCGTCGCCATCGTCATCGCGCCAGAATTCCGAGACCTGGTGCAGGCCGCGCTCGACGCGGGCGCGTTGTTCAGCCCCGTACTTCGCGACCAGTTCACCTTGAAGCTTTTCACAGGATTGCGCGGCCCATGCCGGAATTGAACCTTGTAATTCAATGACCGAGGATGCATTCATGAGAGAGACTTTCTTTTCCGATGCTTCGGTATGGGTTGGAAGTGCGGAGGTCGCAAATAAGAGGGCGCATAAAACACACAGTTTCAGCGGCATGCCGTTCTTCTCCCCCTTACAGTTTCTTGCTACCGTTTCGGCCGATAAATGTCCGTACTGGTGCCGAAAAACATCTCTGCCGATTGCATGACTGTTTCGGAAAGCGTCGGGTGCGGATGAATGGTCAGCGCAACATCGGTTGCCGTCGCGACCATTTCGATCGCCAACACGCCCTCGGCGATCAGGTCGCCCGCTCCCACGCCGACAATTCCCACGCCCAACACGCGTTCATCTTTTGGGTCGAAGATCAGCTTGGTCATGCCCTCGGTGCGGTCAAGGGTCATGGCGCGGCCTGATGCGGCCCAAGGAAACTTCGCAGTCTTGATCTCGCGATTCTCTTTCTGCGCTTGCGTTTCGGTCAGGCCAGCCCAGGCGATTTCGGGATCGGTGAAGACTACGGCTGGAATGGCATTCGGCTCAAACGCGACTTTATGGCCGGCGATTGCTTCGATTGCAGTGCGGCCTTCATGCGACGCCTTATGCGCCAGCATGGGCTCGCCAACCACATCGCCGATTGCATAGACCGATGGATCGTCGGTTTGCAATTGTTTGTTCACCTGAATAAATCCGCGCTGATTGACTTTGACGCGCGTCTTATCAAGCCCACGAATCTCAGAGTTCGGCTTTCGCCCAACGGATACCAAAACCTTGTCAAATGTCCTCTCGCGTTCTTTCACTTCACCGCCTTCAAAACTTACTCGAATACCAGAGGCTTCTTCCTTCACCTTCGAAACCGTGGTGTTCAGCATGATGGATTCGAAAATCTTCTCCATCCTTTTATGCAGCGGCAGTACCAAATCGCGATCGGCGCCCGGGAGTAAGCCAGGGAGCATCTCCACGACGGAGACTTTCGTTCCCAGCGCAGCGTAGACCGTGCCCAATTCGAGTCCGATGTAACCGCCTCCAATAACGAGCAGGGTATCCGGAACGCCGCTCACATTCAGCGCGTCAGTCGAATCCATCATGCGCGGAGTATCGAGCTTGAGATTGGGAATGATCGCCGGGCGCGAGCCGGTGGCAATCACAATTCGATCGAACTTAAGTGAATCTTCGCCACCTTTCGCTTTCGTGACGCGCAACGTATTTGAATTCTCGAATGCTGCTTTGCCCTGAACGTATTCAACTTTTCGCTGCCTGGAAAGCTGACCGAGCCCACCGGTAAGTTTATTAATGACGCCGTCTTTCCAGGAACGCAGCCGGCTAATATCGATTTTCGGCTCGACATACTCGACGCCCCAGTTCTTGGCGTGCCGCGATTCGTCGATGAGCTTGGCGACATGCAAGAGAGCCTTCGACGGAATGCATCCCCGGTAAAGGCATACCCCACCAGGATTGAGTTCGGGATCAATCAGAGCGACTTTCATGCCGAGATCAGCGGCAAGAAAAGCTGCAGCATAACCGCCGGGGCCGGCGCCTATGACCGCAACCCGCAGGTTTGAAGTTTCAGACATTCTTTCTCCTGGACAAAATCAACAACCGCAGAGGGCACAGGGGAACACAAAATCTGTGAATTTCACCCCTGCACGGACAACAGGAACGGCTGTTCAAAGGCTTCGGCGATCCAGCGCAGAAAACGCGCGGCATCGGCGCCATCAATTAGACGATGATCATACGAGAGCGACAGCGGCAAAACCAATCGTGGCTCAAACTTTCCGTTGATCCAGACCGGCTCCATGCTGGAGCGGGACAGGCCGAGGATAGCGACCTCGGGATGATTCACGATCGGCGAGAATCCTGTGCCGCCGATGCCGCCGAGATTGGTAATGGTGAACGTGCCGCCCTGCATTTCTTCCGGCGTAAGCTTCCGGTCGCGAGCTTTCTTTGAGGCGTGAGTGAGCTCCGCCGCAAGCTCGACAATGTTCTTCTTATCCACATCTTTGATTACGGGAACCAAGAGGCCGCGATCGGTATCCACCGCCACGCCGATGTGAATGTACTGCTTGTAAATGATTTCTTCTTTGGTCAGATCGATGCTGGCGTTGAACTGCGGGAAAACTTTCAGCGCCGAGGCACAGACTTTGAGAGCGATAGCAGTAACGGTCATCTTTCCGCCGGCTTCTTCGGCTTTGGGGGCAAAACGGGCGCGTAATTGCTCGAGTTCGGTGATGTCAGCCTTGTCCTGCTGCGTGACATGAGGGATCGTGGTCCACGCCTGCCATAAATGTTCGGCCGTTTTGCGCCGTACGCCGCGCATGGAGACGCGCTCAATCTTGCCCCACTTTGCAAAATCGGGCAGTTCTGGCTGAACGGTTGCAGCTTTGGGCGCGTGTGCGGCGGCGGTCGCAAATGCCAACATGGCCTTTGCATGCGCCTTGACGTCCTCTTCGCTGATGCGACCGGCGGGACCACTTCCCTTCACCTGGTGAATATCGACGCCCAGTTCGCGCGCCAGCCGCCGGACATGAGGGGCTGCCGGAATGGGTTCGGTGCCGTCTGATCCCGCAACTTTTTCAAGCTGCGGCGGCATGATGAACGCCGGTAAGGGCGATTGCGGCTGATCGGGAGGCAATGCCTGCTCTTCGGTCTTGCCTTCTGCCCTGATGGCCGCCTGGAAGGCCAATCTTGCGCCCTGCTGCCCCGAAACATGCTCGACCGGAACCGGCCGGGGACGCTCGGGCTGGCGAGCGGCTGCGCCTTCGAGCGTGAAAATGACCTGCCCGACTTTGACGGTTTCTCCTTGCTTCACGCGAACATCTTTGATCATGCCGCTCACCGACGAGGGCACTTCAATTACAGCTTTCTCGGTTTCGAGTTCCATAACAGGCTGCCCTTCGGAGACGCGGGAGCCTGGCGAGATCATGAGGCGGACGAGCTCGCCCTTGGCGACGTTTTCTCCGAGTTCCGGAAGTCGGAATTCTTTTGGCGGCGTAGCTGACATGCGCCTTTCTACGAATTGCGTCGACGGCGGTTCAGATTTCGGCAGGTTCGCGCGCGCCGTGGGTTCTGCTTGTGGCGCGGGACCCTGCCGCTCGTTTCCGTTTCCGCTCTCGACCTTAAAGATGACCTGGCCGACTTTAATTTGGTCGCCCTGCTTGACTCGGACTTCGGTTACTGTGCCGCTCACGGAAGAAGGAACTTCGATAACCGCCTTCTCGGTTTCGAGCTCCATCACCGGCTGGCCTTCGGTGATGCTCGATCCGGGGGAAACCATCAGGCGTACGAGATCGCCGTGGTCGATGTTTTCTCCGAGTTCGGGAAGTTTGAATTCCGTCACCAAGAATCCTTGCAAATGCGGTGGTCTTAGCTTACGGCCGGGTTCGGCTTCTCAGGATTAATCCCCAAGTCTCTGACGGCCCGCTGTATATCGTCGGTCCTTAGCTGCTTCTCTGCGGCCAGAGCGTTCAACGTGGCGAGAACAATATGTTTGGCATCGACCTCGAAGAAATCACGCAATGAGGCGCGATTTTCGCTGCGGCCGAAACCATCAGTTCCGAGCGCGTGCAAACGGCGCGGCATCCACTGCGAAATCGACTCGGGAAGCACTTTCATATAATCCGATGCAGCAACCAGCACGCCGGGCGCATCTTTCAGGCACTGAGTCGCGTAGGGCATTCGCGGCACCTGCCCGGGATGCAACATGTTCCAGCGCTCGCAATCGTTTCCATCGCGATAGAGCTGCTTGTAACTGGTCACGCTCCATACATCCGCAGCCACACCGTATTTCTCTTCAAGAATTTGCTGCGCCTTGAGTACCTCATACAAAATTGTTCCACTGCCAAAAAGCTGCGCCTGCAGCTTCGCATCTTTCTTTTCTGATTTCTTGAATCTGTAAAGCCCTTTCAGAATGCCTTGGCGAACCTCTTTTCCCTCGGGCATTTCAGGCATAGGCAGCGGCTCGTTTGTCACTGTGAGGTAATAAAAAATTGATTCCTGATTCACGTACATTCGCGTGATCCCGTCGTGGATGATGACCGCAAGTTCGTACGCAAATGCCGGATCATAAGCCAGCAGATTCGGGACACTCAACGCGAGCACGTGGCTGTGACCATCCTGATGCTGTAATCCTTCGCCAGCTAGGGTGGTTCGTCCCGCCGTCCCGCCCAGCAGAAAGCCGCGCGTGCGCATGTCGGCTGCGGCCCAGATCAGATCGCCGATACGCTGAAAGCCGAACATTGAATAAAAGATAAAGAAGGGAATGGTGTTAATGCCGTGGTTCGCATAGGCCGTGCCCGCAGCCATAAAGGAGCACATCGAGCCGGCTTCCGTAATCCCCTCTTCCAGAATCTGCCCATTTTTCGCTTCTTTGTAATAAAGAAGCGTGTCCATGTCCACCGGCTCGTAGATCTGCCCGACGCTGGAATAAATCCCCACTTGCCGGAACAGCGCCTCCATACCGAACGTCCGGGCTTCGTCAGGAATGATCGGGACGATTAGTTTGCCGATTTCCGGATCGCGCAGCAGCTTTGCCAGCAGACGCACGAATACCATGGTGGTGGCGACTTCGCGGCCCTCGGTCCCTTTATAAAATTCCTCGAAATGGGATTCTGAGACAGGCGCAATAGGCTGGGCCTGCACCTTTCGCTCGGGCACATAGCCGCCGAGTTGTTTGCGCCGCTCCTGAAGATATTTCACTTCAGGGCTGTCGTCGGCGGGGCGGTAGAACGGCGCGTCATGCAATTCCTCATCCGGGATCGGAATTCCAAAACGAGAGCGGAAAAGTTCCAGTTCTTCATCATTCAGCTTTTTCTGCTGGTGAGTGATGTTCTTGCCTTCGCCAGCTTCGCCGAGGCCATAACCTTTGATAGTCTTCGCCAGAATGATCGTCGGCGAGCCCTGATGCTCAACTGCCGCCTTGTACGCTGCATACACTTTGATTGGATCATGACCGCCGAGCCGCATCCGCGCCAGTTGCTCATCGGAAAGGTGCTCCACCATTTTGAGCAGGCGAGGATCGGTTCCGAAGAAGTTCTGCCGGAAATATTCTCCACTCTCGACAAAATATTTCTGGTATTGGCCGTCGCTGATCTCGCCCATGCGGCGGACCAGAATTCCATCGCGATCATTGCGGATGAGCTGGTCCCAGTCTCCGCCCCAGATAACTTTGATCACATTCCAGCCTGCGCCGCGAAAAATAGCCTCGAGCTCCTGAATGATCTTGCCGTTTCCGCGCACTGGCCCATCAAGCCGCTGCAAATTGCAATTCACGACAAAAATCAGGTTATCCAGCCTCTCGCGTGAGGCTAACGTGATCGAGCCTAGCGACTCGGGCTCATCCATTTCTCCGTCGCCAAGAAACGCCCAGACTTTGCCGCCGTTCGACTGCTTGAGCCCGCGATTTTCCAGATATCGAATAAACCGCGCGTGATAAATCGCCTGAATCGGCCCGAGCCCCATCGAAACGGTAGGAAATTCCCAGAAGTTCGGCATCAGCCAGGGGTGAGGATAGGAAGTCAATCCCCCGCCCGGCTTCATCTCGCGGCGGAAATTCTCCAGTTTTTCGCGCGGGATTCGCCCTTCCAGATAGGCGCGGGCATAGATTCCCGGTGCAGCGTGTCCCTGAAAGTAAACAACGTCCCGATCGCCGGTTTGTGTTCGCGCGTGCAGAAAGTGATTGAAGGCAACTTCATATAGTGTTGCCGCTGACGCGTACGTTGAAATGTGGCCGCCGATTCCTTCCTGAATCTTGTTGGCGCGAACCACCATGGCCAGCGCGTTCCAGCGGACCAGGCTCTTTATGCGTCGCTCCATCTCCTGGCTCCCGGGAAATGGCGGCTGTTGCACCGAGGGGAGGGTGTTCTGGTAAGGAGTGGTGGCTGTGAAGGGAAGATTTACGCCCGCGGAACGGCGCGCATGCAGCGAAAGCTGCTGCAAGAGCCGGCCAGCGCGTTCCGGCCCTCCTTTGGCGAGAACATAATCGAGGGAATCAAGCCATTCACGGGTTTCGAGGACTTCTAGGCCGTTCGTCTGGGTCTCAGCCACAGCTCATTTTCTCCATTGAGTCGTGAACTTCCATCATAGACAATTACCGCGAAATTTTCCTGAGGTGAAGAGGCAGGCCCGAACCTTAGGTGCTACTCATTTCGGAGTAATGGCTGGCGGCGATTTATTGATCCCGGTGCTTGACCCGAACCACGGTGATTTTTGTGAATCCCTCTTCGAATGTGGGCGCTTTGAGCTTGTCTGCCATACGCTGCATGACGTCCTCGCCAACCACTCTCTTGCGTTTCTGGTTTCGCGCCATGCAGACCTCAAGCGGGACATCAAAGAATAAGGCCTGGGTTTCGTAGCCGTAATCCTTCGCCAGCTTGATCCAACTGTGACGGTCGTGCGGCGTGAGATTGGTGGCGTCGACGTAATTCATAGGACGGCGCGCGATCAACCGCGCCTTCAACATCGAGCGAAGATTGGAGAAAATCAAATCCTGATAGCGCTGCTCGGTCGGATCATCAAACAAGAGCGCGCGCAGCAGGTCGCTTGAGAGCGGAGTGATGCTGTGTCGCTTGAACCAGGAGCTCTTGCCCGACCCTGGCAGGCCGATGGCCAAGACTACGATTCCTTTTGACAGACGTGCATGCGCTTGCGTGGTTGCCGGCGCTTCGGTCAGGGGCTCTCGCCGCGTAACCGGCGCAACCTGCGGCTCAGCCACCGGCCGCTGCGACACGGGAGCGGATTCTCCGCCGTTCTGCCGCCTCCCGCGTCCACCGCGGCCTCGACGCCGACGGCGTGGCTGGTTTTGATTCAAAGGGTTTGATATTGCCGCGAGGGGACCAGGTCCCAGAGAATTCCCGGCCTCGTCCTGTGTGCTCTCCGAAGGTTCCCTGTCGCTTGCAGGCCCGTCCTCCATCTGAGTCTCTTCACGCACGGGAGTCGTGGTAGCGCTTTCTGCCGTATCGGCAGTGGGAACCTCGTCCAACGCGAAATAAGCCGGTTGCAAGGGAGCCGGCGGTGGACTGGTCTTGGCTGACTCGGCAGCTTTCTTTCTTCGCTGCATGCGGTTATGCATCCATTTGCGCATGTTTGGCTTGTAACACATTGATGGTATGGCAGGCAAACGTACGGTATTTGCCGCCTTGGTGCACTAAAATGCGGCTCATGGTCTCCGTTCCGCCAGAGATACGCGCAAAGAGGTACATCTCGCTTACCAGTTTTCGAAAGAACGGCATGGGCGTGGCAACTCCGGTGTGGTTTGGCGAGGAAGGTGACAAGCTTTATGTGATGACCCGCTCTGACTCCGGCAAACTTAAGCGAATCCGCAATAACCCACGCATCGAGGTTGCGCCCTGCAGCTTTCGCGGAAAAATAAGCGGTCCAAAGTTCCCGGCGCATGCCCGGCTTTTGCAATCTCAGGACTTTGGCTTCGCGCGTCATACTCTCAATGGCAAATACTGGATGGCACGCATCCCGTTCCTGTGGAGACACAGCAACGTCTATCTGGAAATTACGTTTGACGGGCTTGCGGATTTCGGATTGACAAGCCATGGCTGAATCCAGCGACCTGGTCATTATCGGCGCCGGCGAGCGGAAGGCGAGCCGCGCAGGGGATTCTAAGGAGCATGCGCTGAATGGTGCTATTGATCCCCGAGCAGGCCGAACACGCTTAGCTTCTGAGCCCCGGGAACGTAGACCTTTCCATTGGCGATCGTAGGAACGCTGAATTTCACTGCCCCGCCGGGATTGTCGCGAGAGTTGTTTATCGCGCTATTGTAGAACTCCGTCGCCAGATTCGTGGCGTCATAGGCATGCAGCGTGGCACCGTCAGTCATGCTGTTATCGTCGGTTTGCAATACCCAAGCGATCGCGTCGGAATCGCCGTTGGCCGAGATGGAAACCGTGGGACCGGGATATCCGAAATAGGTTTGCGATTGCGAGGCCGCGACCGGCGAGAGAAGGCCTGTCGTGGTGTCGAAGGTATATTGACGGAGGTAGTCGTCTATACCGCCGAAATACACGTTGTTGTTCCACCAGCTGGGAGTGGCCCACATTCCGCCGATGGCATCTTCCAGATCCTGGACCACGTGGTTCTCTCCGGAATCGTAATGTCCCATATGCGTGCGATCGAGCAGATAAATCGAGCCCTGCTTGCCAACCTGGACCGCAAGATACCGGTGTGGAACCCCGACGCCTTGATCTGGCAACAAAAGCACTCCACCTGAGCCAAGATCGACATCCCCGTCCGCGAGTTGCTGCTGGTTGTACGGTGTGAAAAAACTGTGCTCCTGTAAAGGCAATGAGCCGGGTGCCGACAATTTCACCACGCTGCTGCCATAATCTCGCGCGGCCCGGCCATCGAAGGTACCGTTTCCAGTGGCAAAGAAGATACTCGTGCTATCAGAAGAGAGACCCGTGCCACTCTGCCAGATTCCGCCCATGCCACCATTCGGCGTGGAGTTCCAGACGCCGGTCTGCTGAAGGGTGGTTTCATCGTAGGATATTACCCAGCCGTGATAGGGCTCAGTGTCGCAGTGCGCGCCCCATGCGACAACGACATTGCCGTTGACCAGCAACAGCCCTGCCCGTTGTAACTGGCGCAGTGCATTGAAGCGGATGACTCCATTCTGCGAACCCTCGCCAGTTCCCCACACACTGGCGGAGATCGTCACCGGCGAGCCGGGCTGCTCAGCCCCGGTAAGAATGTCGAGGGCGTGCAAACGCTGCTGGTACTCGCCGTTCTCCTTCGTCTTCGCAACCACAAAAATGGTGTTCGTATCGGGATCGATGACCGGTGTACTGGTGATACCGATCTCCGGCTGAATATCCATGCACGCGACATCGTCGTCTGGAACAGTGGTAATCCCCTCGGCCGGGTCAATGAAGCTCACATGCCAGAGCGGCCCGGCGTTTATCCCCTTGTTGCTATCTGCATCGAAGGCATACACGCTATCGTGTTCAGTAACCACGAAGACAACATTGTGAACGGAACCGTTGATTCGAAGGGACGGCATGTATAACGGCTGACCATAAACATACCCATCGACAGCGTGCGAAAAAAGTCGCCCGAAACTGCGCACATGAACATTATCCGGCGTAAGAATCGTCTCCTCTATGTTCTGGCCGGTGCGGGCACTATCGTTCTTCGAGGTGGTCACGCTGACCTGCGCCGTCGCAACGGCGAACAAGGTACTAGCAAGAAAGCACAGCAGGACTCGAGAATGGCGAGTTTTCATTTCCTTCCTGAGATCAAAACCAGTGGGTAACAAAAGAAGGTTGCGGTCCGATACGCGAGGCAGACGGACACTCCAGTGTTGTACTCACGTGCGGAAGATGTCAACCCATGCCCTCGGGTTTGCTTGAAGCTGTGTGTGAACATGATTCGCAAACGGACAGGCCCTCACGATACTGCCTTGGCGTTGCTGTGGTGCTACAATTTTGTAAAGATTCGTTAATTCATACCAATTTTCGACAAGATTCAACATTTGAAGCGTTCTTCTGCAACGGGGGCACAGTTGAGATCGGCTTTGAGTTTCGTTTTGATGGCGGCATGCCTGGTGGCTGTTTCAGCGCACGCTGCCCAACAGGCTGTCCCGTCGCCTCACCCGAGCCAATCACCTCACAAGACAAGAAGAACGATGGTAACAAAGAAAGCACCGCCGCCACCGGCGGCCGAAGCAGCACCCGCGCCTTCTCCGCCGCCTACGCTTGAGCAAGAACCCGCGATTCAGCCTCAAGTTGTGTTTGCCAACGGACAACTTACAATCACGGCGCCAAACTCGACACTGGGCGAGATTCTGAGGGCGGTGAGGAATCGGACTGGCGCATCGGTAGACGTACCTGGCAATGCAACGGAACGCGTTGTAGGGCAATTCGGTCCTGGACCTGCTCGCGATGTGCTTGCCTCACTGCTCAACGGAACTCATTTCAACTACGTGCTGCTCGGTTCGGCCTCTGACGCGAATGCGCTCGAGCGCGTGGTTCTGATTTCGAAATCTGGCGGAGCGGAAAACCCCGAGGTCAATCAGGCCAGCGCAGCACAGCCTAATAATGTGCAGCCCGCCCCAATGCCAGCCGGCGAAGTTCCGCATGAGCCAACGATGACCGACGACGAAGACCCTGGCACGCAGGACCAGGAACCCGAGCAACAGGATGCGGATCAAGGCAACCAGGACGAAACACCCCAGCAACCCAATCCACTTGCCCCGCCTCCAGGAGTAAAAACTCCGGAGCAATTACTGCAGGAGTTGCAGCGACAGCAACAACAGCAGCAACAGGGAGCTCCGCAGGGCTTCCCCGTGCCTCCCGGCGGGCAGCCGCAGCAGTAGCGCTCGCCTTCATGCTAGAGTTCCCTCAGCGGAACTGAGCACATCAATGGACCAGCGAGTAATCCTTGTTGACCTGCTGATCAAGCTGGGTGTGGCGGCGGCAGTCGCCAGTACACTGGTCCGCTCGGTCGAATTCAAATCCTTACTTTTCCGCGAGGACCGCAGCCTTAAGCAGCAGTTTTACCTCGTTCTCTGGGTCGGCATCCCAATGGTGGCTGCGGTCTGGATTCGTTTCATCCAGCCCAGCTTTCTTTCCGGCGATTTGTCCTTCGAGACGACGATTCTGCTTGGCGTCATTGCGGGGCGATTTACGGGGGTTCTCGGCGGGGCATTCGTAGCCCTGCCCGCATTGCTGCATGGCGAGTGGGCCACTCTTCCTTTTAATGTCTTGTGCGGGCTGATTGCAGGACAGATGCGTGCCCTGGCTCCTGATCGCGAGGACATCTGGTCGTTTTCTCCTTTCATTGATCTGAGCATCTACCGCATGATTCGCCGCAATCTGCCGACGCCCCGGCTTTTCGACTGGCAGGTGACGTTTTTCGGGACGATTGTGGCCCTACGATTCCTGCATACAGAGCTGTACCATTTCCTGCCTCACTCGACATTCGCTCTGGAAAATCCCAATCTCTGGGTGGAAATCGCGATCTATGCCACGTCGATTCTTGTCATCGGCACCGAGCTCAAGATCTGGAACAGCGTGCGGATTCAGATCAAGTTGGAAGAGCAGGAGCGGCTGCTCTTGCATTCGCGCATGGAGGCGTTGCAGAACCAGATCAATCCTCACTTTCTGTTCAACACTTTGAACTCCGTTTCGTCGCTCGTGCGCTTTGACCCGGACACGGCGCGCGACCTTATTATCAAGTTGGCCACGATTCTGCGCCGCCTGCTCAACAGCGGGGACGCGTTTGTCCCGCTGCGCGAGGAACTCGAATTTATCGACAACTATCTTGATATCGAGGTGGTGCGTTTTGGCCGAGACAAATTGCGGGTGGTAAAGGAACTCGACCCAGCCTCGCTGGACATGATGATTCCCAGCATGTTGTTGCAGCCTCTGGTGGAGAACTCCATTAAGCATGGGTTGTCATCGAAGATCGAAGGCGGGAGTATTTATCTGCGCAGCCGGGTGCGAAACTCGAAACTGCTCATCGAGGTGGAAGATGATGGCGTTGGCATGGGACCGGCCCATCTTGTTGAGCGCCCGACAGGCTTGGGCGGCACCGGAATTGGAATGGCCAATGTTGCCGAGCGTCTGAAAGTTCTTTATGGCGACACCGCGCGGATGACTATCGATAGTCAGCAGGGTAAAGGGACTCTGGTCAGGCTACGGCTGCCTGCTTTGGAGAGTGATCTTTCCCTTCAGGCAGCCCGTTCTGAAGAACGCGCCAGCACCCGGCGGTAGAACTCCTCATACTGCGGAATGATTTTTGAAGCGCAAAAGCGCGATTGCGCGGCGGCGCGGCACGCCTTTCCCATAGCATGCAGTTGCTCATCGTGGGAGAGAAGCTCGATGGCATAACCCGCCATGGTTTCGATGTCACCGACATCGGCAAGATAACCGCTCTTGCCGTGCTCGATGACCTCGGGCACGCCTCCAACCCGGGTTGCAATAGGAACAACTTCGCATGCCATTCCTTCAAGTGCAGCCAAACCAAATGACTCCATCTCGCTCGGCATCAGGAGAATGTCGCCCATCGCAAGTTTTTCATGCACTTGATCCTGCTTTCCAAGAAAGAGAACATCATTGTGAATTCCCTTCTGAACGGCGAGCCACTCGGCCCGGGACCGGTCGGGGCCGTCGCCGATCAACAAGAGCTTCGAGGGAATTTTCCTGCGTACGCGATCGAATATCTCTATGGCATCAGTGATGCGTTTCACGGGACGAAAATTGGAAAGATGGAGCAGTATTTTCTCGCCATCTTGAGCGTACTCCATGCGCCGTTTTTCGGCTTCCGCATCGCGGACATAAACATCGCAATTGACGAAATTGTAGATGGTTTCGATCTGGTTTCTGACATCGAACTCGCGCATCGTTCGTTCTTTGAGGTATTGGGAAATCGCGGTCACACCGTCGCTCTGCTCAATCGAAAAACGGGTGATCGGCAGATAGGAGCGGTCGAGGCCGACTAATGTGATATCGGTGCCGTGCAGCGTAGTTACGAATGGCAAACGCTGCCGGTGAGGTTTTGCCGCCAGCATCTGGCGGGCGAGCAGGGCGCTCACGGAATGAGGAATGGCGTAATGTACATGCAACAGGTCGAGCGCATATAACTCGGAGACTTCAGCCATCCGAGTGGCCAGGGCCAGATCGTAAGGCGGAAAATCGAATAGCGGATAACGAGAGACGTCCACTTCGTGGTAGTGGATGTTGGGGTGAAGCTCAGTTAACCGGATCGGCTGCGCATATGAAATGAAGTGGATTTCATGGCCCCGGTGGGCCAGCTCCAATCCCAGCTCGGTGGCTACAACTCCACTGCCGCCATACGTCGGGTAACAGGTGATTCCGATCTTCATTAGGTGCCCGAAAACGGTGCAAGGGTATCACCCATTCGATGGACGCGGGAGAATTTCGATTCAGATTTTGCCGAAGACAGCCCTGGACTCGATGAGACTAGCTGCCTTGGGTGGCAGCGTCGCGCTGTGCGAACCCGGTATCCATCCTCTCAAGAAACTGTTGCAGGCGCTGCTGCACCTGGTCATCGAGGGTGGTGAACTCCAGCCCCATGCCGACTCCCGGATCGCTTGTCCTTACTGTGCCGGTGGTACGGATCTTCTCGGCATCAATGGCGAAGTTAATGTTCACGTTGGTCCCGACCGCAAGCGGCACGAGGGTTTCGACGTAGCAGCCTCGGCCACCAATATCGGTAGCATGGGTCTGCATGCGACCGCGGTTGGCATCCGGAAAACTGATCTCGATCGGAAAGAGAACCTTGTAACGGGCGTAGCGTCGGCGATTCTTGGAGTCCTGCGGCTGGGACATCTCGATCTTCGCCATGCCCCGCCACGGACTATGCTGTGCCGGGAGAAGCTCGACTCCGGCTTCCCGCTTGCGAGCGCCTCCGGTATCGACTATCCACACAATGCGAAAGCGTGCTTTGTGCTCACCGTGCTGGATGCCGATAACGTCACCGGCTTTCAAAGGGTGCGCGATGCCGGTAAGTGCCGCGCCTTCGTCGCTGATGCTTCCGGCATGAGCATTCTGAAAGAAAGGACGGCCTTCGGCGTCCATTCCCCAGATGCGGACAGGAATGTCGGCAGAGACACGCGGTTCGGGTCGTTTGTCCATGAAATATGGCCGCAGCTTTGGGCGGTTCTGGACAATCATACCTTGCACTGATGGAACTTAAAGCCAAGAATCTGGTTCGGGATGGTTCCTAAAGTACCTGTACAGCCGAGGGCAGATGGCTTAAAGTTCCCGGTATGAAATCACTTGTATGCCAGTGTCAGATAAAATCTTACGAGTCGCAGGAGCGGTCAGGAGATTCAGTTCCTCAACGCGCGAATCCAGCAGGCGTGTTCGGATCGCCTGCAGGTCGCTATCGTTATAGCCGGGGTGGCAAACCAGTTCCCAGGTCTCATTTCGCATTTTGCTCAGCAGCATGCCCAGGCGCCCGGCATTCATGATGCCGGTGTAACCCACCCCGAATGTTCCCTGAGGGCTCAGAATTCCCATCTTTTGGATAGCGGAGCGAAACATTGGTGTGAAGCTTCGCAGAAGATTGACTTCTATGTAGCGTGGCCAAAGTCGTGGATGCGCACTGAAAAAAGATGAGAGTCCGAGTGGCTCGAAGGGATTGCGGATCGCCCGGACCCCGCAGGCTTTCGCCGCGCGGAGAAGCGGGCTGAGCACCTGAGGAAAAACATGGGTGTGCTTATGAGTGTCGATATGGGAAACTTCGATTCCTGACGCTTGCAATTTCCTGATTTGCGCTGCAGCTTCTGCTTCAATTTGATCTGCACTGAAGCGACCGCCAAGCGCACGGAAGGCAAAGCGAGGCAAATCGTAGTAGAAGCGATCCTTCTGGTTCTTGTCGATAAGGCTCGAAACCTGTCGTGCCGGCAGGATGGGAAAGCCGTCAATCAGCACGATGTGACAGCCGACGCTCAGTTTCGGGTGCGTGGCGGCGAGTTGAGCCGCGTCCTCGAAAGCAGCGCCAGTGGCCATCAATGTGGAAGAGCTTACGATGCCGTTTTGATGTGCTTCGATAATTCCTCGGTTGACCCCTCGCGTCAGACCGAGATCGTCCGCGTTGACGATGAGCCGTCGCACGCGCCAGTGTAGCAGGGTGATGAGTGTTCTCTAATGTCTGACAGTCGAGTTGCGCTGCTCAAGCCGTGGGAGGCATATTGGGCGTCATAGCTGTTTTGACACTGCCCAAAGTGCACTGTTAGCATCGATTTGCTGTTCTGTTCAGCCCTGTCTTCATCGTCCCCGTCGTCTAGCCCGGCCTAGGACATCGCCCTTTCACGGCGGTAACACGGGTTCAAATCCCGTCGGGGACGCCAACAATGAAAAGGGGGTTCTCAGCTTCGTTCAGCCGATGTCGCAGTAAATACCTGGTATTCGCAACAGCTCAATAACTGGACTCTTTTGGGGCCATCCCCGGTGGAGGAGCGATCGGAGTTGAGTTCGTCGGGGCCGGATCCGATGCCGGTTTAGCAGCGGCTAGCGGTTCGGCCATCGGATTATCGGGCAGCGTGAAGTAGCTCTCATTCAACTCCGCCTTCGCACTTTGGCGTAGGGCCTGAATCGAATCCTTCAACCGTTGCGACTTCAGATTCTCCGTGATCTCTTTCCTAATCTGATCCAACGGCAGCGTATGTTCGGGCCCAAGCTTATAGATCAGGAACCCCGTCATGTTCGGAATCACCTGTGAGACCTCGCCCTGCTTGAGATCAAACACAATAGCCTGGCTGCCGGGTAAAGTCGAGCGGCGGGTCTCCTTCATCTCCGTGCTTGGAGGCGTTTCGACCATGTCGGCGAACTTGAACGCTTCCTCCTGCAGTTTTTCGAAGTCCTCACCCGCGATCGCTCGCACCCGAAGTTGTTCGGCTTCCTTCTTCATTTCTGCCATTTCGACCTGAGGCGGAGCTTCTTTGTAGGACTTGTCTTTCGAGGGAATCTGACGTTTGTTGCGTGGAACAAAAATTCTTTGCAAATCGGCTTCTTCGAAAGAGGTGAGATTCCTGTTGTAGTAGTCCTGAATGTCTTTTTCCGGGATATTTGCGGCCTTCTCAGTTAACGCGTCATTGAGAAGTTGCATCGTCAGCTGCATCCGCGCTATCTGCAGTTTCTCCTGGAACTTTTTCGTCTCGTCTATTCCCATCTCATGGGCCTTTTCAGTCATGACCAGCGCGGCAGCGTATTTGGTTGCGAGCTGGTCGCGCGCCATGGCGGACATATTGGGCTGAATCGCGTTGACCAAGTCTTCGAATTCTTGCCGCGTAACCGTGGTCTCGCAGGTTGCTCCTGCGGGTGTCCGGGATGCATCGCACAAACCGTGAATAGTTATCACCGGAGTCTCAACTGATACTGGCGACGCGCCCGGGACCGCGGCGCTGGCGGTCGTGGGCTTGGTTGGTGACGATTGCGCCACCGCCAGCCCACTAGATAACAGCGCGATTAGCAGATTGCGAATCATGTCAGTCTCCTACGAACCCGAAAAATGGCTGTCTCAAGGTAATCTTCCGCAACAAAATAGGTGCAATCGCACTTCCGCTCAAGGAGCCACAAGCGTCACTGGATCCACCCTCCGGACAAAGGAGACTGAAAAGCAGGGCACAAGAGCAGCAACTTCTTGCAGTTTTAGATAAATCCCTTCCACATGGTTGAGATCCTGTCGGTCAAGGGCTTGTGTCCAATGCTGTCGGAGAAACGCTCCGCTAAACGATGTCTGAGTCAGTGAAGCCGCTGTAATCACCTGGCTGAAACTTTTGGTGAAGATACGGTCGTGGCAGTTGACAACGCGAACCCTGCTCGATGACACGAGGGCAACATTGGTCTTAAGTTAATTGTTTACACGCAAAACCGAGACCGCGGCTCGATCCGCCACGGCCCCACTACGTAAACTTACAAAGAACGCAAGAAATCAACCAGGTCTTGTGCATTCTGCGATGAAAGCGCGTTGAAGTTATTGATAACAGCAGTCGCCTCAGAAGCGGGGAAGTTGGTACCGCACCCCGTCAAGGCATGATCTTCAATTGCGGCGACGATATCGCTCGTTCTGCCGTCGTGCAGGAACCAGGCACGCTTGCCCGCACCCCATAATGGCGGGGTACGGAACATGTCGCCTTGGGCTGCGCCCGAAACCACATTATCCGCAAGACACGGCCCCATGTGATGAAGCACAAGGTCCGAGTACAAGTTAATCGTGACGTTGCTTAGACATGCGGCCCCGGTCGTAACGTTACAGGGCACGGAACTCGCCGGAGTGGTGAACGACGTTGTGTGGCACAGGTTACAGCCCACCGCATTAAACTGCGCCTGGCCGTTCGTACAATTACCCCCAGTCGGGCACTGCCCGGGCGTGGGCGGCGCGAGGAAGCGCATAAAGAGGGCGAACCGTTCAAGGTCTCCGGGATAGTCATAATCAGGGATACCTGCGCCGAAATTGGTGCTGCTCTCCGGAATGGGGTTGGGATTGCATCCCGAAGTTTCATCCATTTCGTTCGGAAACATTTCGTTCGTAACGCCCATTTTTACCTGGTAGTAAAATCCGGCCGCCATTTGCAGCGATCTGACATCCGCCTTCCAGCCGAAGCGCAGTACCGAGCCATCATTGCCGCTCAGGTTGGGAGTTCCACAGATTCCAAGCTGGTTGCTGCTGCACACGGCAGCCGCGTTGTTGGTGATGTCTGAATTCAGAAGGATTTCGATAAATCCATCGCCAAACATTGGAAGGGGATTCCTCAAAGCCAGATTGCCGGCGTCCCACGCTGGTTGGGAAATGTTACAGCCCTGCGCGTCTTTCCGGCCGGTGACAGTAAACAATGGCTGCACTAGACCATTCGGAGTTTGCGTCCCGGGTTGAAATGGGAAGATCGCCTCCAGCGCCGGACCAGGATTTGCTTCGAAAAATGGCATCGTGTTCTGCGCGTTATCAGCTTGATACACCGAGAACAGAGGGTTGGACTTGGAGGGGCTCGACCCGCCTGCCGCCGGCTGCGAGTGGCAGCTCACGCAGCTATTTGAACTGAAGCGCGGACCTAAGCCAATCGGCGCCGTGCCGCTCACATTGTTCACCTGTTTGAAGTTAGAATTGACCGCCGTCCAGTCCTGCGCGGCCGAGCAGGGGCTGGACCCTGACCTTGTATTACAAAGATTCGCGATCGGGCCTCCAGCGCCAGCCGGACCGCCGCGAATTCCCGGGTCGGTCGGTTGAGGGGGGTTCCGCTTAGTTGCCCCCAGCACAGTCATCCCCGAGGGCAGCATCAGCATCAGCGCCGTGATCACAAAAATACGAATAATCTTGCGCGTTTTAGAATTACCTACGCGGCGATCTGTCCTTAACATGAACCCACTCCTTTCAGCGGACCCGATACGGGAAAGCTCTGCGCTCATCCCGGCTCACAGGGAGCGCAGGAAATTGATCAGGTCTTGCTGGTTCTCCTCTGACAATGCATTAAAGTTCGTAATGACCTGGTTTGCTTCCGAGGCGGGATACTGGCTGTTGCCGGCGCATGCGTGATCTTCGATCGCCTCCACGATGTCAGTTGTCCTTCCATCGCTCATGAAGAATACCCGTTGTCCAACTCCCCACAATGGGCTGGTGCGGAATTCATCTCCGGCGGCACTGCCTTGCGTTACGTTGTCCGCATTACATGGACCCATGTGGTGCACGAGCACGTCGGAGTAGAGATTCGCTTGAGCATTGCTCAATGGCGGAATCACATGCGGGGGCGTCGTGAACGTCGGCGTATGGCACAGATTGCAGCCGACAGAATTGAACTGAATTGCGCCATTGGTGCAGCTGGAGGCTACGCCTCCGGGGCAGCTGCCTGGAACTGGAGGAGCAAAAAAGCGCATAGTGATGGCAAACCTCTCGGGGTCGCCAGGAAACATCTTTGGTGGAACGCTGGGGTCAAAGTTGATCTGATCTTCCGGAAGAGGATTCAAGATGCATCCGGGAGTCTCATCCGTCTCATTGGGAAAGAATAAGGTCGTAACGCCTTCCTCAACGTTGTAGGCCTCGGCGGCAAAGATCAGAAGTGATCGATCTTGTGCTTTCCATCCGAAGCGACCCACACTGCCATCAGCCATGATATTCGGGTGGCCGCAAACACCAAGGTTATTTGTGCTGTTGCAAACCGCCAGGCCGTTGTTAATGATGTCAGAGTTGCGTATGGCTTCCAGCATTCCGCCTCCGAATGTCGGCGTGGTGTTGCGGAAGATAAGATTGTTTTGCGCAGCCGCGGTGACAAAGTCCGGCTGCTGAATATTGCAATTCCCGGCATCGCTGCGGCCCGTAATCACAAAAAGCTCATGCACGTGGCCGTCAGGGGTCTGCAGGTCCGATTGGTATGGAAAACGCGCCACCAACGTCGGGCCATTCGGCGTTTCAAAAAAGGGCATGGTGTTCTTCGCGCCATTAAGCTGATACACCGAATACAACGGGTTCTCCGGCGGGCTGGACCCCCCCACCGCAGGATAGGCGTGGCAATTGTTGCAGCTGTTTGAATCAAAGCGCGGGCCAAGTCCCGTCCGCAGAATGTCGCCGCCGTCACCGGTGTTCACTTCGTTCTGCTCCACAAAATTGGAGAACAGAATCTGGAACTGCTCCATCATGTTAGGCGGCAAAGTGGTGTACCAGTTGCCCGCTCCCGGAGGTCCGCCGCGTAGACCAGGGTCGGAGGCGGTTTGCGCGTGGACGGTCACATTCGCGGTGAACCGCAGCAAGCCCACAATCAGCATTGCGACCAGAGCCCCAATTCTTACCGCGGCTCGCGGAGTTGAAGCCAGTTTCGCCTTGCCTGAATTGACCATATGTTGCTCCTCTTACGGCTCCTTTAAATCTCGCAGGCTATCCACCTGCACTCGGATGAATTGGTGCCCCAGCGTTTCAACGGCGTTAATCACCGACGCCTTTGAGCGGGACTAATTGCGGACTGCCACCAGCATCATCCTCGACGGAAACGTCAGCTGTTCGTGTTCCCGTCTGCGTCGGGGTAAACGTCACCGTTACTGCACAGGTCCTGCCCGCGAACAGGTTCTGCTCGCATGTCGTGGTCATCGAGAAGTCACCCGGATCGGCACCGACGATAACAAGTGGCGAGAAGATGACGGTGCCGGTGCCCTTATTGAGTATGGTGAATGTCTGCGGCAAGCTGGAGGTTCCAACGCTGGTTGTCGGGAACGTCAGAGTCGATGGCACGAAAGCCAAAGTGGTGCCGGCGCCGGCTAAACTGATTGTCTGCGGGCTAGCCAGATCGTTGTCGCTAATCGTAACATTCGCCGTTCGGCTCCCGCCGACTCCAGGTTCGAAAGTGACGGAAATCCTGCAACTAGCGCCCGCCGCCAACGTTGACCCGCATGTAGTGGTTTGTCTGAAATCGTCCGCATCATTTCCCGTGATGCTGATGCTGTTTATCGTAAGCGAAGCCCTAGCTGCCTTATTGGTGATGGTTATTGTCTGCGCCTTGCTCGGCGTCAGCACAGTCTGGGTGGCAAACGTCAAGCTTGACGGCGAAACCTGCACGAACGTCGCCGTACCGCTCAATGTGACCTTCTGGGGGCTTCCCCCGGCGCTATCGCTCACCTGAAGCGTGCCGGTCAGCGTACCGCTGGTGTTTGGACGAAAGCTGACGCTGATTGTGCAAGTCCCTCCGGCCACCACGCTGGTGCAGTTATTGGTCTGTACGAAATTACCGTTAGTCGTGACCCTGCTCACGGTCAAGGCTTGATTGCCAGTGTTAGTCAAAGTCACAGTCTGCGGAGCGCTGCTCGTATTCGCCAGTTGCAGCGGGAATGTCAAGCTTGTCGGCGAGAAGGTAACGGCTGCGCCCGTTCCGTTTCCGCTGCCGCTCAAGCTGGCAGTCTGTGAACCGCCGAGGCCATTATCCGTAAGCGTGACTGTTCCGGTGCGGGTTCCAGGCGAAGAGGGTCTGAACGTGACACTGATCTGACAACTTGAACCTGCATCAAGGGTTGTCAAGCAACTGCTGGTCTGCGAGAAATCCCCTGACGTTTGTACGGCTGAAATGGTCAAAGGAGAGATGCCGGGATTGCTGACTGTTATCGTTGCCGGGTTACTCGAGGATCCGATGTTCACGCTGCCGAAATTTGTGAGAGGCGGATAAATCGCGATTACCGGGCTGCTGAGGAGAACGGTTACCGTGTTGTCGCCTTCATTCGCCACAGCCAGATCCGGAATATGATCGCCGTTGAAATCGGCGCTCGCCAGAACATCCTCGAACTGCCCGTTGCCGACATTGGCGTGAGCCAGGACTCGACTGGAAGAGTACAAAAGCTGCGGCTGGAAGCTGCCATCGCCGTTGCCGAGGAATACCGCGATGCCGCCCTGCGACGGAATGCAAGTGACGTCGATGCAATTGCCGATCGACACGGCGATGTCCGCCTTGCCGTCGAGATTGAAATCGCCAGTGATGACGTCCGTGGGACCACCGTTCGAGGACATAAACATCGGCGACTGGAGCGTTCCGTCACCGTTTCCGAGCAGCACGCTGACCTGGAACCCTAATGATGTGGAGACTGCCACGTCAAGATTGCCGTCCCCATTGAAGTCAGCCGTGGCCACTTCGGTCGGCCCATCCCCTGCGCCGAAGGTCTTAGCTGTCTGGAACGTTCCGTCTCCTTTGCCAAGAAACACCGTAACGCTGTTGCCCAGGTTGTTGGCGACGATAATATCGAGATTGCCATCATTATTCAGGTCAGCCACAGTCAGACCGGTCGGGTGTGTGCCAGGGATCAGGAACGTCGCAGGCCCGAATGAACCTGTGCCAGTGCCCAGCATGATGGCAACGTTATTCGAGTTTTCGTCAGCGACTGCGACGTCAGGGTGGCCGTCAGCGTCGAAATCACCCACGGCCACGGAAGTTGGCTGAGCCTGCGCACCCAGACTGAAGTTCCTGGCCGATTGGAATGTCCCATCACCGTTGCCCAGCAGGACAGAAAGTTGTGCGCTGGCATTATCCGCCACTGCCAGGTCAGGAATCCCATCTGTGTTGAAATCGGTGGTGACCACAGCGATTGCATCCGTGCCGGTGGCGAAATTCCGCTGCGTTTGGAAGGTGCCGTCTCCATTTCCCAAGGCGACCGATGCGGTAGAGATGAGTTCATTGCTTGTCGCCCAGTCCATCTTCCCGTCATTGTTAAAATCGGCGACCGCCAAGCCCCGCGGGCTTGCGTCTTCTTTGCTCGCAAGAACCTCTCCCGTAGCGTGGTCCTTGCGGGGAGCAAACGTGCCATCACCATTGCCGAGCAGCACGGAAACGGAATCGGCACCGTTGTTGACAACCACAAGATCGAGCTTGCCATCACCATTGGCATCGGTCGTTGCTACGGCCTGAGCCCCAAAACTGGCACCATAGTTCACGAAAGGCTGAAATGTCCCATTACCGTTGCCCAGCAGGACGGAACTCGTGCCAAACGTGGGGTTGGCCGTGGCCAGGTCGAGCTTGCCATCGCTGTTGAAGTCGGCGGCAATCAAGGCCTGCGGGTTCTGGTCGGTTACGAAAGTGGTTTGAGTGCCGAAAGTGCCATTGCCATTGCCCAACAGGAGCGAGACTGTCCAGTCATTCTCGTTTGCGACTGCGACGTCGATTATCCCGTCCCCGTTGAAATCGCCCGCAACCACTGCCTGCGGGCTCAACCCGGTCGCAAAGGTTTGCTGGGACTGAAAAGTGCCATTCCCGTTGCCCAGCAATATCGAAACTGTGTTGCTGCTGGCGTTGACCACCGCCAGGTCAAGATTGTGGTCTCCATTGAAGTCAGCGGCGACGAGAGCGAGGGGGGTAATGCCGACTGCGAAATCCTGGTGCGCCTGGAAAGTTCCGTTGCCATTACCGAGCAAAATCGAAACCGTATCAGCACTTACGTTTACGGTTGCCAGGTCGAGTTTGTTGTCGCCATTGAAATCAGCAATGATGACTGAGAATGGGACAAAACCGGTCCCATAAGCCTGTTGTGATTGGAATGTTCCATCGCCATTGCCCAGGAACACCGAAACCGTGCTGCCGTTCTCATCTGCTGTGACGAGGTCTAATTTGCCGTCAGCGTTGAAGTCGCCAGTCGCGATCCAGGCAGGAAACGTGCCCGTCGTATAGTTCACTGGCGATGCATAGGTGCCATTTGGCTGGCCCAACAGAATTGAAACCTGGTCGTCGAATGAGTCGGCTACCGCCAAATCGGGACGACTGTCGCCGTTGAAGTCCCCAGCGGCCACGGAGCGAGGTCCGCTGGCGGTGGAAAAGTCTGCGCGATTAAATAGATACTGACCGAATGCCACCTGGCTTGACAGTCCAAGAACGGCCAGAACAATGATGATGGCTGCAAGCCGGCGTACACCCAAATCTGTGGCCATAAACCCTCGCGATTGTCATACTGCCTTGCTGAAGACTGGGGAACTGCGCCTGGGAAACCACCCCCCCGGGAGGCATAAGTCGCTAATGCAGCAATCCAGCTGCCAGTTGCCACTTGTGAACAATGGCAACACGGCGCTTTATTTTCATTTGCTTACAGAGGTCGGGAAGATGTCAAGAGCCTAGGGTGTGCATTGTATTGCATTCGGGCCAGAGTTTCGCTACTCCGCCCGGTCACAAGGGTCCAAAGGCGGCGTGGGATGAAAACAATGGACAAAAGCGGATCAGAAAATCAAACCGGGAACCTAGTCAGCGTCTGCGGCGGCGCTCGCCAGTTCTTCCTCGAGCATCCCCATTTCATGCAGGATTTTGTAGGTGCGGTCGGCTTCGATGGGATCAACACGGCTGATGGCGAAGCCAACATGGACCATCACGTAATCGCCCACGACAGCTTCAGGAACGAAGTTGAGGGAGACCTGGCGGACAATGCCTCCAAACTGCACTCTGCCACTGCGCAACTCTTGCTGCTCGTTTATTTCAACGATTTTTCCCGGAATCGCCAGGCACACGGTTGTATCTCCTCAAAGCCACTACAACACGGGGTCTGTACTCGGAATGTGATCTCAGACACATCAGCCTGTGATGCCGCCTATGTGCTGCCTGCGGCTAGGATGCCCCTTTAACGAATGCCAGTGTAGAGGCAGGAGTCGATACGGTGATCTCGGCCCCGATCATTCGACGGGCATGAAGATTCTTCAGCTTCAGAATCAGCGCCTGCGTGACTTCCTGGCCCTTGGAAACAACCAGTGTTTTTCCTTCGGTCCGCAATTCCTCCTGCACAATCATGCCGGGGGAGAGAAGTTCAAGCCGGCACTTGCGGATTTCGCCTTCTTCGGCATTGGGGTCGAGCGCCACCAGCGCGTCGAAAAATTCCTGATTGACGCTTTTATTTTTGACGGAGAGCATGTGCACCGCCTCAGTGCGGGACATTCCCTTATGAATGAGGCGTTCGTAAGCCAGGGTTAAGCGGAGAAGTTCCGCGCCTTTCCGCATATCTACCATTTCGACGTCGCTGGCTTCCGGAGCCGGCTTGTTCTGGTATTGAATCATCCATGCAATCGGTTCCAGACGGGGAATCTTCGAAAGCAAGTTGTGAGCCACCTGAGGATGGCCATCGTACTGAGCTTTCTCACTGGGGGAAAGTTCGCCGCCCTGGTATACGGCATCGATCGTCTCCGGCGCCAACGTGACGCAGCCCAACTGCGACAGCATGGCGGCGACTTCATATTTCCATGGATTGCCGAGCCTCATGGCGGCAACCAGCTGATGGATGTAGTGACGGGCACGGTCCGCCCGGCCAAATGCGGCCGGATTCACCAGGCTAAGCACTTCTGTCAAGACCTGGATGCAGCCGCTAAGCGTCTGCTCCAGTAATTCCTTTTCCGCCGTGACCAGACGGTATTGCACGAGCGCCGCAGTAAGCGTTTTGGCCATCATCTCCTTGCTGCAGGGCTTTATGAGGAAACGAAAAATGTTGCCTTCGTTAATCGCCTCAATGGCCGTTTCCATATCGGCATTTCCGGTGAGCATGATGCGGACGGTATCGGGCGATGCAGTTCGTATCTGGCTCAACAGGTGTATGCCATCCATGCCCGGCATGCGCATGTCCGCGACCACTACGGCAAAGGGGCCGTTATCGGCCAGGACTTTCAGCGCCTGCTCGCCATTTTCGGCAGTATCCAGATAAAACTCTCGTGACAAAATGCGGCGATAACCCGCAAGGACGTTAACATCGTCGTCCACCAGAAGAATTCTTTCGGCCACTTATATTTCCTTTGACGCTTACCCAGACCTGGCAGTGCAGCCTCCAGGAACTCGCGCGAATGAAATTATCGGCCGATAATAGTTTTTCTTTAAAATCACTGGACTTAATAGACGCTCCAGGCAACGTTAGGCAGATTCCATTGGCTTTGTGAGCTTGTTCGCTTCATAAAGGGCGCGCCAAACATCCACGCGGGCTTGCAGCCTCAGCTGTTGTAAATAATCAACATTCAGGTCGCCGTCGCGCTTGGCGGGCGACTGATCACTGGCGCTGCAGATCGCGTCGGCGGCGTGCACCGCGGTCAGGGATGAAAACTGGCTTTCACCTCCATCGAAAGGACAATGATGAAAGGCCACCGCTCGCACGAGCGGAACGGGAAGGCCCCAGATGCTCATTAGATAGGCGCCGACCTGGGCATGTGTACAACCGAAACGTTCCAGTTCGAGCGCCACGGTTCTGGACAAGTCGGTCTCTGCGAGGATGGGGGCATATTGCTGAGGGGTCTCGGCCAGGAGCACCACTCTTCCAATGTCGTGCAATAGCCCGGCGGTGAAACTTTCTTCAATTACCGCCTTCGTACACTTCTCGATGATTGCGATCTGGCGTGCCAGCCCTGCCGTCGCGAGACTGTGGTCCCAGATTCCCCGGACGTGCGGAGTGAGCTCCGAAGTGCTGTCAAATTGCGAAAACACATGTACGGACAACACCAGAAGGCGCACTGTTTCTATACCAATCAGAGAGATCGCATGCGTGAGATTGGTCACCCGGCCGCAACTCCCTATAAAAGCGGAATTCGCGAGTTGGAGGATTTTGGCAGCCATGCTGACATCTTTTGAGATGATGCGTTCAATGTGGGTGACGGAAGGATCGTCGGTTCGGAGCGCGGTGATCAGTTCCTCGTATATTGCGGGTAAGCTTGGAATGGAGCGCAGGCGAGAAATGACGATCCTTAGGGAGTCATTGGCAAGCATGTCTTGCATCGCGAAGGCCTGCCTGAGCCGACCAATGAGCTCGCCAGGATCGCATGGCTTGGAGAGGAACTGATGGGCTGGCGCTATAGAACGGAGCACCGAGGCGCGGCTTGCTTGCCCTGAAAGAACAATGCGGATGAGATTGGGATGACGTTCCTTTACCAGGTCAAGCAGTTCTGCTCCATCCATTCCGGGCATGCGCATGTCCGAGATAACGGCATCGAAGTGTTCCTTATCCAAGGCGTTGAGTGCGGCCGCGGCGCCATCGACAAAACTCATGTCCCATTGATCTCGCGTACCATGCAACGCACGGCGCAAGCCATTGAGAAGCAGCGGTTCATCATCAACGAAGAGTAAGCGCTTGCCCATCGGCTTTTTCCTTGCGATCACCTGCCAGGAACGGCAGCGTGATGAAAAATGTACTGCCGAGGCCAAGCTCGGTTTCAAACCAGATTTTGCCGGAATGTTTCTTAACGACTACCGTGTGGGCGAGAGAGAGGCCTTGGCCGGTGCCCATGCCTACTTCTTTGGTGGTGAAGAACGGGTCGAAGATACGGTTACGAATGGCCTCCGGTATACCGGTGCCGGTATCGGCAATCGAGACCTCCGCGCTGTCGCCCTGGACTCTAGTGCGAATGCAAATGCGCCCTTTTTCGCCTTGTTTTATTTTTTCCCCAATGGAATGCGCGGCGTTCACCACCAGGTTCAAGATCACCTGATTTATATCGCCCGGATAGCACATAACCGCGGGCAAAGCCGGATCCAAGTCCATGACCACATCGGAGACATATTTCCATTCGTGGCGTGCAACCGTAACCGTCGACTCGATCGCTTTGTTGAGGTCGGTCATGGTCTTGTCAGCCGCATCGGGATGTGAGAACTCCTTCATGGCCCTGACGATCTTCGTGACCCTGGCAGTGCCATCCAGGCTCTGCTCAATGGCATGAGGTACCTCACCAAAGATGAATGACAGGTCGCATTTTTTCTCAGCCTCTTGCAGATCGGCGATGACCCGCGGAGCAATCAGGCTGGCAGCATCCAGGACGGCAGAACGATATTTCTCTGTGAGAGCCTGGGCCGAGCAACAGGAATCACGGAGAAAGGTCAGATTGTCGGTAATGAATTGGATCGGCGTATTGATTTCATGGGCGATCCCTGCGGCCAACTGTCCGATTCCCTCCAGTTTGTGAGCCTGACGCAACTCGCTCTCCATCTTGCGGCGTTCGCTGATATCTCTCACGAATGCCAGACAGAGCTCCTGCCCATCGAACTCGAGGTAGTTCGCGGTTACTTCGACCGGAAATAGCCGTCCGTCTTTGCATCTATGCTGGGATTCAAATGTTCTTGATCGTTCGATCTTGAGATCGTTCCAGAAGTTCTGCCAGGACTCAGCCGTGAAGAAGGGATTTATGACGGGGGTTGTCAACCCAAGCATCTCTTCACGGGTATATCCCAAAGCGCGGCAACCCGCGTCGTTCACGTAAATGAAACGGCTATCCGCGTCCAGCCATTCAATGGTATCGGATGCGTTTTCCAGGCAGAATTTCGTGAGTTCAAGCTCCCTTTCGGCACGCTTTCGCTCGCTGATGTCCTCGTAAGTTCCGAGAACACCTGTAACATGACCGTCCGCATCCAGCAGCGGCAGCTTGTTCGTTTGCAGCCACAGGAGGCTCCCGTCAGGCCGGGTCTGTGGTTCCTGAAAACTGAGCTTTGGAACTCTCTGTTCCATCACCAGCTTGTCGTCGGCTCGGTAAGCCTCCGCCATGCCGGACCAGTTCAGGTCAAGATCGCTTTTGCCAACAATCTCCGCTGGACCAGTCAGGCCCGCGTCCGTGGCGAAGGGACGATTACAGCCGAGATAAATGCTGCTCTGGTCCTTCCAGAAGACGCGTTGCGGGATGGCGTCGAGAACAGACTTGAGCATCTGGCGCGATGTCAGCAGTTCTCTCTCCGCTTTCTTGCGTTCGGTGATGTCCTCTTTGATGGCCAGATAGTGCGTGATCGTGCCCTTATCACCGGTAATTGCCGTAATATTCGCCGCCTCCCAATAAATTTCCCCGTTTTGTCTCTTGTTGCACAGTTCGCCTCGCCATTGTTCGCCCCGAGTTATTGTGGCCCATAGGTTCTGGTAGTATTCCGGAGAAAAAAAGCGTGCGTTAAGAAAACGCGGATTTTTCCCGATCACTTCTCCGGCTGTGTATCCGGTCACTTTGGTGAATTGTTCGTTGACGTAAGTGATATTGGATTCTGCATCCGTAATCATTACCGAGACGGGGCTCTGTTCGATCGCCATGGAAAGATGACGCAGTTTTTCTTCGGAGCGCTTGCGCTCCGTGATGTCGCGAAATATCCAGACTCGTCCGAAATATTCCCCATCGCTATCCGTGCTCACGACGGGAGCAGAATAACGGTCCACCACCATGCCGTTGCTGAGTTGAAGTTCGTCGCGGCTGGTTTCGGTGCGATGCTTGTAGAGCCACTGCACTTTGCTGCGGAAGGAATGGGGATCTGCCATCAATGAGGCGACATATTCCAGTGTCGGGCGGTCAGTTTTTGCCTCTGCGATTTCGCGCGGAATACCAAACAACTCTACGAACCGGCGGTTTCGGAGCAACCGGCGGCCGTGGGCATCGACAACCAGAATGCCGTCAATGGTCGAATTGGCCTGCGCTTCCAGGAATGCGGTTTTCCACTGCAATTCTGCTTCCCGCTGCTTGCGGCGGGTGACGTCGCGAAAAACTCCGTCTGCGTACCATGCGCCATCCTCCAGATATGTTCCGGTTGCGCGATCGTGGACCCAGATCCATTCGCCATCCTTTCGACGGACGCGGTATTCCTCATCAAACGCAAGCTGTTTATCAAAGAGATCTCGATAGCTTTGCTTTACCCGGCCGAAATCTCCGGGGTGGATCAGGCCCATGCGAAGAGCATTGCCCGCGGCACACATCTCTGGCTTGGTATACCCGAGAACGTTGATGACCTTAGGGCTGACGTAGGTAGTTCGGCCCTGCCTATCGGATGTCCAGGCAACCTCCGCCAGACTCGCGAGAATCCTGCGGAATTTCTCTTCGCTCTTCTGCAGGGCTCCGATTATGTCATTGGCCTGCTGCAGAGCTTTTTCGCAGTCGCCCAAGATCAACTCCCGAACTCACGTGATTGGAATATCTTGGTTACGCGCTGTTGTGATCAGCACTGGCAGCCAACCTTCTAAGCATGCCGTGCAACAGCTTTACAAACGAATCCAAGGCGGTGATTCAGAGGACATCGGCAGGCTCTTCGCAAACCTTCAGCCCATTAAGTATGCAGGTTCGTCAGGAATCAAACATTGATGAGGGTTCTATCGCGTCTTGCCAGTGTCTCAACTCGGGACGGTTATTGCGGTTACTTTTGTAAGGAGGCGTAATTGAGTGAAAGCGGCCAATGCTGTATTGGAACAAGTGAAAGTTCATTGAAATAAGCAACCGAGGTCGACCGCTCGGCGCACGTTTCCGCGGGCGAACCTAAGAGCGCGTTCTGCCTGCTTGCGGGTGAGAGCTGTTTTGAGCATGACAAAGGCAACGGGAACTTGGTTTCCCGAGGATTTTAGAGCAGATTCGGCCTCGCGCTGACGGACGCCTGTGGCACGCTTTAGAATCTCCAGGCCGCGCTGCTGCAGTTTATAGTTTTTGGCATGGACGTTGATCATCAGATTCCCATAAACATAGCCTAGCCGCGTCATCGCACCAGTCGAGAGGATGTTCAACACCATCTTCTGCGCCGTTCCTGCCTTCATGCGAGATGAACCGGATATCACCTCCGGGCCCACTTCGGTCACGATGGCAACGTCTGCAGCTTTTGTTAATGGTGACTTGCCATTACACACAACGGCTACCGTTCTCGCACTGCAGCTTCGCGCATACTGCATAGCAGCCAGGGTATACGGAGTTCGGCCGCTGGCAGCGATGCCGACCACGACATCATTCCTGCCAGGCTTCTTCTTTGCCATCTCTGCTTTGCCGAGCTCCTGTGAATCTTCACTGCCCTCAACCGCAGATCCCAGCGCCTTTCTTCCGCCAGCTATCACGTATTGAACTGTGCTTGGCTTCGTGCCAAAAGTTGGTGGACACTCCGCGGCATCCAGAGCGGCGATGCGGCCGCTTGTACCGGCTCCCACATAGATCAGTCGACCGCCTCGACTGATAGCGTCGGCGATAAGATCGATGGCGTTTGCGATCTGCGGCAACCCGCGAGCGACAGCAGTTGCAACTCTTGCATCTTCCCGGTTGATGATCCGCGCAATCTCAAGGGAAGATTTCAGATCTAGCCCGCCTGAGGCAGTATTGGCCTGTTCGGTTTTGAGCCTGCGTAGATTTTCTTTCGCCCTCTTCATTACAGGTCCAATCCTTCAATGATGGCATCATGAAACTGCGGGCGCACTTGCTTGATCGCTTCATTATCGCTGCTCGGCCAGGTGCGATTCGTCAACAGCGTTATGGATAGCTGCCGCTGCGGATCGATCCACAGCGAAGTTCCCGTGTAGCCCAGATGACCAAACGATCCCGGCGAAAGATACTTTCCCGACTGTGACGGCCAGGAAGGTGTGTCCCACCCCAGGGAGCGCGAGCTCCGGGGGTGCGATTCACGGCGCGTGAATATGCTCAAGGTTTCGCCACGCACTAACGGTTTGCCACCTTCGAGCATACAGTTTGCAAAAATAGCAAGATCACCGGCTGAGGCGAAGAGCCCGGCATGCCCCGCGACTCCACCAAGGGCTCGGGCATTTTGATCGTTAACCTCCCCTTGAATAAAGTGTCCTTGCGATGTGGCGTCTGCGGTAGGAGGAATAAGAACTCGTGCGCGCACAGGCGGATTGAAACAGGTGTGTCCCATCGCGAGCGGACCGAAGATTTCACGTTGACAAAACTGATCGATGAGTTCACCGGCCAGGCGCTCGAGAGCTACACCAAGGATAATGAAGCCGATGTCGCTGTACTCTGAGCGTGTTCCCGGGTCAGTGGCAAGCGGCGTACTTACTGCGGCCCGCCATAGGTCAGCCGGAGTGCGGGCGCGCTCGAACAATTTCTCGTAAGCGGGCAAGCCGGAAGAGTGCGCCAGCAGCATGCGGATGGTGACCAGGTTGCGGCGAGAATCTGCTGAAGTGAATTCTGGAACGATGTCACAAACCGGCCTCTCCAGATCTGCCAGGCCGCGCTCGTATAACATCATCGCCATGGTTGTGGTGGCAACCGGCTTCGAGACGGAGGCAAGATCGAATAAGGTATCGCCGGTCGGAGTGGGTACGGACGCGTCATAAGTGAAGTGGCCGAAGCCGTTCAAGGCCACGATTTTGTCCTGGTGAGTCACCGCAATCGCCGCGCACGGAAATGCATGATCGCGGATCGCAGATTCCAGGATTTCAAAGGCGCGAGAGAATCGGTCGCGCTGATTTTGGTAATCGGCTCGGAGAGCGCGAACCGGGTTCGAATGTAAAGCGTCTTCAGACACGCGAGCCTAGCTGGTTATAGCAAAAACGGCCTCGCGATGAAACTCATCGTTTTGGTGTCTAACTTACTTCCGTTTCTTGAGTCGCCCGTTCAGGTTGTGTAAAGTCAAAACATCCGTCGAACCAGAATCAAAGCGCTCTTCACGATCCCTGCCATGGCGCTGCTCACGGCCTTTCCAACTGGGTCTAGGGCGGCAAAACCCGCAGGCGTCTCCAGCCGCCTCAATTTGCTGGATGGAATTATTCAACAAAGTATTCGCGACGGCGAGATTCCCGGCGGGGTCGTTCTCGTATGGCATGATGGACACGTTCTGTATCGCAAGGCGTTCGGCTACCGCTCTCTTGAACCCGAACGCGAGGCGATGACTACAGACACCCTTTTTGATATCGCATCGTTAACCAAGGTTATTGCAACTACCACCGCGGTGATGCAGTTGGTTGGAAAGGGCGAAATTCGGCTCAACGACCCCGTGGTCAGGTATGTTCCCGACTTCGCAGCCAACGGCAAAGACCAGATTACAGTGCGCGAGCTGCTGACGCATTTCTCGGGGCTGCCACCTGATCTTGATTTAACACAGGAATGGCAAGGGAGGGAGACCGCGTATGCGCTGGCAAATGACATAAAACCAACCCACCCGGCGGGCGCGGGTTTCCTTTATAGCGATGTGAATTTCTTGGTTCTGGGTGAAGTGGTTGAAAAGGTCACCGGACTCAGGCTTGACCAATATTGCCGCGAGAACGTTTTTGAGCCTCTGGGGATGAACCACACGCGTTTTCTGCCTCCCGTTGCGTGGCGGTCGGAAATTGCACCGACGCAATACGACGAGCACGAGAGGATGCTGAGGGGAGTAGTTCATGATCCAACCGCAAGGCGCATGGGCGGAGTGGCAGGAAATGCTGGAGTTTTTTCAACCGTGGATGATCTGGCGAACTTCGCGAAAGCGATTCTGGACGGAAGCCCCATTCTTGCGCCGGCGCTTATCGAAAAGATGAGTACCCCGCAGCAGCCGCCCACGGCAACGGTCTTGCGGGGCCTGGGCTGGGACATTGACTCGCCATTTTCGAGCCCCCGCGGTGATTTGCTTCCCGTCGGCTCGTTTGGGCACACGGGATTTACCGGAACTTCGATGTGGATCGACCCGACGACGCGCACGTTCATCATCATTTTGACCAATTCGGTTCATCCTCGAGGGATGGGCAACGCGATCGCATTACGTTCCAGGATCGCAACCGCTGTCGCCACCAAACTGCAGCTAACACCTGACGAGCGTGACCTGCTTCGATTCAAGAGCATTACCGGGTATAACGAAACCCAAACAGCGGCGCGACACATCTCTGCACGGAACGGGAGCGTTCGCACGGGAATTGACGTCCTGGAGGCCCACAACTTCGATGTTTTTAATAGCGGTGTTCCTGCGAAGAAAATAGGCTTGCTGACCAACCAGACCGGAGTGGATTCCCAGGGGCGGAGAACCATTGATGTGCTCGCGCATGTTCCGGGCGTTTCTCTCGAAGCGATTTTCAGCCCGGAGCATGGAGTGACCGGATCTTTGGATACAACGAAGATCAACGAGGCTCGTGATTTAGCCACAGACGTTCCTGTCTATAACGTGTATGGGGCGACCGATACGGCACGTAGACCTTCCCTCGATATTCTGAAAAAGCTTGATTTCATCGTTGTTGATTTGCAGGATGCAGGGGTTCGTTTCTACACCTATGAGACAACTCTCGGATATTTTCTGGAGGCTGCTGCGAAGGCGGGAATTGAGATCGTTGTTCTTGATCGCCCGAATCCGATTACAGGTTCCTTTGTGCAGGGGCCATTAGGGGATCCCGGCCGTGAAAACTTTACGAATTATGCTGGTATGCCCGTGCGCCACGGCATGACAATCGGCGAACTGGCCAAGATGTTCAACGCGGAGCGCCATATTAACGCGCGCTTGACGGTCGTGCCGATGGATGGATGGATGCGCGGCGACTGGTATGACTCCATCGGGTTGACGTGGGCCAATCCTTCGCCGAATCTGCGCAATTTGACTGAGGCCGCGCTCTATCCCGGCGTTGCAATGATCGAAGGCACTAATGTTTCTGTTGGACGTGGAACTGACACGCCCTTCGAAATCGTCGGTGCGCCCTGGATTGAAGGCAGGGAACTCGCGGCGTATCTCAATACGCGGGAGATTTCGGGAGTGCGCTTCGTGCCTGTTCGCTTCACTCCAAGTGCGGCCAGTTACGAAAGCCAGTTATGCGAGGGAATAAATATCGTGCTGACTGAGCGTGACCGCCTCGATGCTCCGGAACTTGGCATTGAACTGGCATCTGCCCTTCAGCGGCTTTATCCGCAGCAGTTTCAGATAGAGAGAATGGACAATCTGCTTGTGAACCAGTCGGTATTGCAGGCCATACGGCGCGGCGATGATCCGCGGCGTATTGCTGAAGATTGGCAGGATTCTCTTGAAAGCTTCGAACTTATTCGGCAGAAGTATCTGATATACAAGTGACTTTTGGCCATTGAGCAGGTGTAATTCTCAACGATTAATATGAAGACTCTGATCGGGTTCACAACGGCTCTCATGATTCTCACTTCCAGCCTTTTTGCGCAGGATCGGTCGCATGCCCGCTCTATGGTTGTGACCCGATATGGAATCGTTGCCACCAGTCATGTGCAAGCCTCCGTTGCGGGCGCGCAGATACTGGCCAAAGGCGGCTCGGCAGTTGACGCCGCGATCGCAGCCAATGCTGTGCTTGGCGTAACCGAGCCCATGATGAACGGTATGGGCGGTGACCTGTTCGCGATTTATTGGGAGGCAAAAACCGGCAAGCTCTATGGGCTCAACTCGAGTGGCTGGGCTCCGGGGACGCTGACTATTGACCATTTGAAGAAAAAGGGTCTCAGCACAATTCCGCTCGATAGCATTGATTCTGTCACTGTCGCCGGCGCGGTGGCCGGCTGGGATGCATTACATCACCGTTTCGGGCGGCTTGCCTGGAAGGAACTGTTTCAGTCCGCGATCTTTTACGCACAGAATGGATACCCTGTTCCCGAATTCATTTCGTCCTACTGGAGCGACCAGAAGCGATGGGTATCGAACGATCCCGAAAGCAGGCGTATCTATTTACCCGATGGCAGGCCTCCTGCGCTCGGCGAGGTGTTTCAGAATCCGGATCTGGCGAAGGCCCTGCGGCTGCTCGCCGAAAAGGGCGCCCCCGCATTTTATGACGGTGAAATTGCTCAGGCGATTATCAGCACATCGCGGAGGCTCCACGGCACAATGTCGGCCGCTGATCTCGCCGAATTTTCTCCCGAGTGGGTGCAGCCAATCTCCACGGTTTATCGCGGATGGACGATCTATGAACTTCCGCCTAATGGCCAGGGAATGGCAGCGCTCGAAATGCTGAACATTATGGGGACGTTTCCCCCCTCGGTCGATGGACCACTCAGCGCGACGGAGTTGCACAAAAAAATCGAGGCGATGAAGCTCACCTACGCTGATCTTTATCGCTATAATGCCGACCCGCGCTTTGCCAGGATTCCTCTCAACGGCCTGCTATCGAAGGATTACGCGAGAGAACGCGCGAAGCTCATAAATCCAGAAAAAGCAAATTGCGAGGTTGCGTCCGGAACTCCCCCTGCGAGTGAAACCACCTACCTTTCTGTCGTCGATCATGAGGGCAACATCGTCTCGTTGATCCAGAGTAACTACGAACTTTTTGGCTCGGGCATTACGGTGCAAGGGATGGGCTTCGTTTTGCAAGATCGAGGAGCACTTTTTTCTCTCGATCCGAATTCGCCAAACGTGCTGGCTCCCCGCAAGCGGCCATTTCACACCATCATTCCCGCATTCATGGAGCGTGGCGATCAGCACATCGGATTCGGCATCATGGGCGGGGCAAATCAGCCGGTGGCGCACGCTCAATTCGTCTCCAATGTAGTGGATTACGGGATGAACATTCAGGCGGCAATGGAGAACGCTCGTTTCACGGTTAGCCCCGAGGGAGGATGCAACATCGTAATCGAGTCGCGAGTGCCGGCAGAAGCTCAACATGAACTTTCAGCAAGAGGACATAAGCTCGATGTTCGGGGTCCTTACTCAAGCGCAATGGGAAGAGGACAAGCAGTGCTTCACGACTCGAGGAATAACATCAATTACGGCGCCTCTGATCCGCGCGCTGACGGTTCAGCCGAACCGGAGCCGCCGCCAATCGAATAACACAGTAATAGAACAGTCGACTTAGGACATGGCATCTGCGGGTGCTGGTTGAGGACCCGTTTGGCTTCGGCTCGCAGCCAGCAGCTTTGTGCAGGCATACACCGCCTGCAGGTAAGGCGTGGGTACGCCTATCCGCTCACCCAGTTCGACGACTGAACCAACAAGCGCTTCAAGTTCCAGCCGGCGGCCAGTCTCGAGGTCTTGAAGCATGGAGGTCTTATGTTCTCCGATCTTCTCCGCACCCGCGATGCGCTGATCGATCGTGATCGGCAGCTCCATGCCCAGCCTGTGGGAGATGGCTTCAACTTCGCACATGATGTTTCGGATGAGAGCGGAAACCCCGGGGTCGCGCGCCATCTGAACGAGTGTTGCGCGCGTCAGCGCACTGACTGGGTTAAATGAGGCGTTCCCAAGCAGCTTGACCATGATCTCCTGCCTCAGCTGGGTCGTGACTGGAGCACGAAAACCCGAAGCGATAAGCGCCTCGGCGATTTTGCGCGTCCTGTCCGAGCGGGTACCATCGGCTTCTCCCAACGAAATGCGATTGCCCTCCGCGTGCTGGATAACTCCCGAGGTGATCACCTCGGTGCCCAGGTAGACGACGGAACCGATCACACGGCGGGCTTCGATCGCCTCGGAAATGACGCCGCCGGGGTCAACTCGCTCGAGCCGCAGCCCGTCCCATTCACCGCTGAAGCCCTGAAAGTACCACCAGGGAATCCCATTTTGCATGCTAACCACAACCGTCTCAGGTTCGAAGACCCGTTTCAATTGAGGTGCCAACTGGGTAAGGCTGTGACTTTTCGCGGTCAAAAAAATCACATCGACCGCACCCACTTCCGCCGGGGAGTGAGCGACCCGTGGGCGGACTTCAAAGTCGCCTTCGGCACTCCTGATTTTGACTCCGTGCTCTTGCATGGCCTGAAGATGAGGACCGCGCCCCAAGAGAGTTACATCAAGGCCGGCACGACACATGCGGGCACCAATATAGGAGCCAATCGCCCCGGCGCCAGCAATCAGAAATTTCATCGATCCCCGTTTGTCAGGGCTTCAGCCACACTTCGGCGGCTGATTTTCCCTGTGGCCGTAAGCGGAATGCCTTTGACGATATAAATCTTCTTTGGACACTTGTACTCCGCCAAGTGGCCACGGCAATGCCTGATAAGTGCAGATTCCGTAGTGCTATCCGCTTCGCGCAGCACGACAGCAGCAGCCACTTCTTCCCCCAGGGTTGGATGTGAGCAGCCGAATGTGACCGCCGCGGCAACAGCAGGATGTCTGAGCAAAACCTCATCCACATCTTGCGGCGCAATGTTCTCACCACCGCGGATGATGATGTCTTTGATCCTGCCGGTTAGGTGGAGGTAGCAGTCCTCATCGAGATAACCCTGATCGCCCGTACGAAACCAATCTTTGCAAAATACCTCCGCATTCGCCTCCGGATTGTTTTCGTACCCGCGAAAAACGCCGGCACCCTGAATTGCGACTTCTCCGCGTTCGTTCTTGCCCAGATGATTGCCTCTCTTATCGAGAATGCTGATCTTCACCCCTGTTCCAACGCCCACCGAACCTGCTTTGCGGACGCCAGGCGGTAGTGGATTTGATGTCATTTGGTGGGAGGCTTCCGTCATTCCGTAGGCCTCGACGAATGGAACTCCGAACGTCTCTTCGATTCGATGACTCACTTCGGCGGAAATTGGGGCGCTACAGGATCGCATAAAGCGCAGTGTCACTGTTTCGGCTGGCTTATGGTTCGCGCGGGCGAGGAGCAATTGATGCATTGTGGGTACACCTGAATACCAAGTGACCTTGTGCTCTTTGACCGTGCGCCAGAAGGTCAGCGCATTGAACCTCGTCGGTAGTACCAGCGCCCCGCCGGACAGCAGAGTGGATATAGCCGAACCGATCAGGCCATGTACGTGGAACAACGGCATGATGCACAGCGAGACATCCTTCTCCGAGAGCGAATAAGTGCTGGCAATATTGGCCGCCGAAACGGCCAGATTGGAATGCCGCAAGGGCACGCGTTTGGGCCGGCCGGTGCTTCCACTAGTGTGGAGAATCAATGCAACATCGTCGGCGCTCGGCTCAGTAGCTTTGCCTCCGCTCGGCGCGTCTGGCAGATGAACTATCCCTTTGTCGGTCATCTCCACTGAAAAAACTGGAATCTTCAGGTCGGTGGCGGCGCGGCGCGCAAGCTCTGCGCCGGCCGGTGGACAGAGCAGGGTGCTGGCATTGGTGTCGCGAAGGAAAAATAGGAACTCCTCGTACGGATAACCCGGATTGAGCGGCGCGGCGGTTCCGGCGGTAGAAGCCGCAAGCAA
>Ga0335079_10000479_pt1 | contig 45671 bp, 49 predicted proteins | sample Lox_Sample_33_FD_206719 | JGI IMG/M metagenome (GOLD analysis project Ga0335079, IMG submission 206719) | Soil microbial communities from Loxahatchee National Wildlife Refuge, Florida, United States - Lox_Sample_3.3 | ecosystem: Environmental > Terrestrial > Soil > Wetlands | place: USA...
TATCCCTATAGCCTGGCGCCGGGCGTCACCAGCCCCTCGGGCCCGTTCGTGGTCACCGGTGGCCCCAAGGAGGGACCGGTCGGTAACGTCGGCTGGCTGGCGGCGATGTCGAGCAACGGCTCGAATGTCGGCTACCGCGGCAGCTATGCGATCAGCGGCACGACGGTGCACTTCATCTACCAGGTGGCGACCTCGATCGACATGGCGGCCGCTCCGGGTCTGCAGAACACCTGGACCAAATCGTCCAATGTGGTGCAGGGAGCGATCGGCCTCGGCGACACCTACCTCGGGTTCTCCGACCCGGGCTGGGGCCGCATCCGCTTCGGCGAGATGTTCATGCCCTACAAGACCTCGACCGACCGCCTCAACTACTTCTCCGGAGCGCTGGGTGGCTATAACACCGTCATCGGCAACACCGGCGGCGACAATCGGGTCGAGTTCGGCACACGTATGGATCACGTGATCCAGTACAACTCGCCGAATATGAATGGCTTCAGCTTCGATCTCGGGTTCGCGCTCGGCCAAAATCCGGATACCAACAGCAATCTCATGCCGTTGGGATCACCGGACTGCTCCGGCTCCAACAGCCCGGGCAGCGGCAACCTGCCGCTCAACTGCGACGACGGCGGGTACCAGAACGCCTACAGCGTCGACGTGAAGTACGACAGCGGCCCGCTCTATCTGACGGCGGCCTACGAGCTGCACAGCAAGGTCAACCGCAGCAGCGACGGTGTCGGCTCCAACAACCCCTACTACAACTACATCCTGGGCCTCGGGCCGAATGACACCACGACGATGTGCGGGGGCGTTGTCTGCTCGTCGATGCTCAACTGGTCGGATTACCTCGCCTACGCTGCCGAGTATCCCGATGCCGCACTCGCCGGCACACCGGAATACAGCACCCAGTACGACGTGGCTGACGAGTGGGCGATGAAGGTCGGCGGGCAGTACACCTTGCCCTTCGGGCTCTCGATTACCTACCTGTGGGAAGAGATGCACCGCAACGTGCCCGCCGTGATGGAGTTCCAGAACGAGCGCCAGAGAACCGGCGACTGGCTCGCCGCACAGTGGGTTTTCAACGGCGGCAGGGATCGCGTCGCGATCGGCTGGGCGCATGCCGGCGCCTCCATGGGCGATCCGGGCGGACAGCATAACTTCACCCCGGGCGCGGTCGGCAACAACGAGGCCAACGTGTACTCGCTCGGCTGGTGGCACAAGCTCGATAAGCAGCTCACCTGGTATGCCAACCTCGCCGACACATCGAACGATTCCAACGCACACTACGACATCGGTGCCGGCGGCCATGGCATCAAGACCGACTGCCACGACGCCACGCATCCGCTGTTCATCGACTACAGCAGTGCCGGGCCAACCACCTGGGGCGGCTGCCACGAGCTCGGTGTATCGACGGGCGTCAGATTCCAGTTCTGAGCTGACGCTCCGGCCGTCCTTCGGTCGGACGGCGTGACGGCGACCGGACGCACCATCCGGCCACTCCTGGCGGCGATGCTGGGAGTGGCCGGTCTCACGGCCCGGGCGGACGTGCTCGCGCAGTCGATCGTCGTCTGCAACGCGCGCCGTTGTTGGCGCGGCGGGTGGCGGGCGCGCGGCGCGTCATCAACGAGCTCGAGCTTCTCCTGACAGGAGGAGGACCACGACTGAGGCCGCGATCGGCGCATCGGCCCGAGTGTCGCTGGTGCGCGCTGCGGTGTGATATACATCCCAACGGAGAGATCCAGGAGAAGACGATGATCACAACGCTAGTGAAGAAGCGCGGTGTGCCCGGGGTGCTCGCTTTGGGGGTCGTATGCTGTCTGGTGGCGTGCGCGGCACCAAAGACCGACGAGGAGCGCCAGGCCGACCGCGCGCTGACCGAGCGCGTGCAGGCCGCGCTCGATTCGGATCAGCAGCTCTTCGCGAGACACATCACCGTTCGCGTAGACAGGGGGGTCGTGCGGCTGTCCGGTTACGTGTGGGACTCCCCTGACCTCAGCGAAGCGCAGCAGGTCGCCGAGCTCGTCCCGGGAGTCACGAAGGTGGTGAACAACCTGGAGCTGCAGCTGAACGGGATAGACAACTCGGGCGTGTCCCGCTAGCCGCACAGGCCGGTGAACCGCCGCGGCGTTCGCCGGTCACACCATAGGAGCGAGTCCCGCCACCTGCGAGGATCTGGTCATGTCCGGCTTGTCGAGAGAGGCGCTGGTGACCGTCGCCGTGGCGGCTCTCCTCGCCGGCGGCTGCGCGAGCGCGCCGGCGCGCACGGCACCCGAGCGCGCAGCGGACCTGGCGCTCGCGAACCAGGTCTATCTCGCTCTGAATGACGACCCGGTGTACTTCTACCGTCACGTGGACGTCGCGGTGGACCGGGGAGTCGCCACCCTGAGCGGTTACGTGTGGACTCCGGAGGCGATCTATCACGCGCGCCAGATCGCCCACGGTGTGCCGGGCATCACGAGCGTCGTCACGAATCAACTCGAGCTCGAGCGCGAAGGCCGCTCGAACGGCGTCACGCGCTGAGAGGCTGCTAGGACCCCCAGCGCGGCGGGCGCTTCTCGATGAAGGCCTGCACCCCCTCGAGGGCTGCCTCCTCCATCATGTTGCAGGCCATGGTCTCGCCCGCGGCCTCGTAGGCGCTGGCGAGACCGAGCTCGGCCTGGCGGTAGAAGACCTCCTTGCCCATGGCGACCGCGACGCGCGGCTTGGCCACGATGCTCGCGACCAGCCGTTCGATCTCCGCCTCGAGCTGCGCGGGCTCGGCCACCCGGTTCACGAGGCCGCGCGCGAGCGCCTCCTGCGCGTCGATGAAATCTCCCGTCACCAGCATCTCGAAAGCGCGCTTGCGCGAGACGTTGCGCGACAGCGGCACCGCGGGGGTCGAGCAGAAGAGCCCGAGGTTGACGCCGCTCACCGCGAAGCGCGCGGTGCTCGCGGCGACTGCCAGATCGCACTGCGCCACCAGCTGGCAGCCCGCCGCGGTGGCAATGCCCTGCACGCGGGCGATCACCGGCACCGGCAGGCGGATGAGGGTGAGCATCATGCGGCTGCACTGCGCGAACAGGCGCTGGTAGTAGTCCTGCGAGGGCTCGGCGCGCATCTCGCGCAGGTCATGACCCGCGCAGAAGGCCTTGCCCTCGCCGGCAAGCACCACGACCCGCACCGATTCGTCGTTCGCGATCGAATCGAGCTCAAGCTGCAAGGCGCCGAGCAAGGCCTCCGACAGGGCGTTGTAGGCCTGCGGGCGATTCAGGGTCAGCCTGACCACGCCGCGCGAGTCCCGGCTGCGTTTCACCAACGGCTCATCGTTGCTCATGCATGTTCTCCCTGCGTCATTGTGCCGCGGCCTCGCACCAGCAGCCAGTTCACGCTGGCCGCGAGAATGACCGCGAGCAGGATGAGGGACTTGCTGAAGTCCACGCGTGTGAGGAGCACCAGGCAGATCAGCACACCGAGCGCTGGCAGCAGTGCCCCGCCCGGCAGGCGGAAACCGGCCGCCCCGGGCTGCCGGCGGCGCAGCACCGGCACGGCCGCGCATACCGCGCCGTAGTAAAAGAGTCGTGCGACCGCCGACAGCGTGACGTTCCAGGCAAAGCCGCCGAAGAGCGAGAACCCCCATACCAGCAGCGCCACGCTCAGAATCGACACGTGCGGCGTGCGGAAGCGCGCATGGATGGCCGCAAAGGCGCTCGGGAAGTCGCCGCGCTCGGCGAGGGCAAAGATGCCGCGCGGCACGCTGAGGAGATTCGCGCTCAGGTAACCGTACACCGAGATCAGCGCGCCGATGGAGATGAGCGCCGCTCCGCCCTGACCCAGCATGACGCGCGCGGCATCCGCAAGCGGGCGCTCGCTGTGCGGGGCGTCGGGCAGCACGTCCACCACGACGAGCTGCAGCGCCGTGTAGAAGAAGGTGACGACGATGAGGGCGACGAAGAGCGCAAACGCCGCATCACGCCGTGGATCCTTGGCCTCCCCCATGGGGTTGAGCGCCGTCTCGTAGCCGCCGTAGGCGAAGAAGAGCAGCAGCATCCCCCCGAGCCACCCGTGCAGATCCCCCGCCGGCAGCTGCGGCGCGGTCCGTCCGTGCGCCGCGAGCCAGCCGAGGCCGACGGCGCACACCACTGCGAGCGGCACCAGCTTAGCGACCACCGACACGTTGCTGACCAGCGCGCCCGAAGCCACGCCGCGGTAGTTCGCGATCGCGAGCGTCCCGACCAGCAGTGAGATGATGACGAGGCGTGGCACGGGCGCACCCGCGGCCGGCCAGAACTCCCCGAGCGACATGACCAGCAGGTTCACCGACGCGCCGCAGGCGGTGAGGCGGGAGAGGAGATTGAGCCACCCGACCTGCAGGCCCGCGAAGCGTCCGAAGGCGCGGCGCACGTATATATAGTGTCCGCCGGTCTCGGTGAACTGCGAGGCGACCTCGGCGTAGCAGCCGATGATCACCCCCATGGCGAGCCCGCCGACGAGCACTGCCCAGGGACTCGAGCGGCCAACATGGCCGGCGACCAGCGAAGGCAGCCCGAAGATCCCGCTGCCGACTATGCAGTTCACCGCCAGTGCTACCATGCTCCAGCGGCCGATGACACGGACCAGTTGCAGCGGCGTGCGGTGCGGTGGCCCTTCAGGCATCGGGCTGTTGTATCACAAGCGGGAGCCTCGAGTGCGCCACTCCTACGCGACCCACCTCGAATGCAGCGCCACCGCTGAGCGCCATGACATCACCTGCCTGCAGGGACTGTCGGCCGCCGGCAAGCCGCTGCTCGCCCGTTACGATCTCGCGGCGTTGCGGCACGAGCTGACGCGAGCGGAAATCGAGCAGCGCCCGACGGGCCTCTGGCGCTGGCGCGAGCTGCTGCCGGTGCCGGAGGCGAGATTCGTGATGAGCCTCGGCGAGGTGGAGACGCCGCTCATCGCGCTCCTCAACAGCACGCGGCCGGCAGGCTTCGTGCCCCCGATCGTCAAGGACGAGGGGCGGCTGCCGACCGGATCGTTCAAGGCGCGCGGCCTCGCGCTCGCCGTCTCGATGGCCAGAGTCTTCGGCGTCCGCCGCGTCGCGATCCCCACCAACGGCAACGCCGGCGCCGCGATGGCCGCCTACGCCGCGCGCGCCGGGATGGAGGCGTTCTGCTTCTGTCCCGACGACACCCCCGAGATAAACTTGAGCGAGATCGCGCTCCAGGGCGCGACCGTCTGGCGCGTCAACGGGCTCATCAACGACTGCGCGCGGCTCGTCGGCCTCGGCAAGGAGCGCTTCGGCTGGTTCGACATGTCGACGCTGAAAGAGCCCTACCGGATCGAGGGAAAGAAGACCATGGGGCTCGAGCTTGCCTCCCAGATGCAGTGGAGGCTGCCGGATGTCGTGTTCTACCCGACCGGCGGCGGCACCGGCCTCATCGGCATGTGGAAGGGCTGGCAGGAGCTCGCCGCACTCGGCTGGATCGAGGGTCCGATGCCGCGCCTGGTCGCGGTTCAGTCCACCGGCTGCGCGCCGATCGTGCGCGCGTACGATGCGGGCGCCGCGAGCGCCACTCCCTGGGAGAACGCGCACACCATCGCGTCCGGAATCCGGGTACCGGCGGCGATCGGGGACTTCCTCATCCTGCGCGCGCTGCGCGAGACGAAGGGCTTCGCGATCGCGGTCGAGGACGACGACATCGAGCGCGCCCGGCGCGAGGTGGCGGCGAAGGATGGGTTGCTGCTCTCCCCCGAAGGGGCGGCTACCTATGCCGCCTATCTCGCCGCGGCGCATCAGGGCAAGGTCGCGGCGAGCGATCGCGTCGTGCTCTTCAACTGCGCGAGCGGGCTCAAGTACCCGATGCCGCCGGTGACGGCGCTCATGGACGTGCGCCGGCCGTTCGAGGAATCGTCAACGCGCGGGTGATGATCCTCGAAAATGCTTCCCGGAGTGGAATGTTAGAAGACCGTCTAATGTGGCCCAGAGACCCCCTGATTGAGGGCCTCAAGGAGCGAGACTTAGACGGTTTTCTAACAATCGCGGGGTGGAATCAATTTCCGGGTACCACACACGCTCTGCCTGGTCCCGCTCGCGCAGCTGCCCCGGTCACCAGCTCCAGTCGGCCGCACTCTTGCGGCAGCCGCCGCCCCCGCCTCCCGTCCAGGCGCGCCCGCGGATCGCGCGGCCGCTCGAGGCTCCGGTCGCCACCTCGTGGCGGAGCGCTCGCACGCCGTTGATCCAGACGTCGCCGACGCCGGTCGCGAGCTGCTGCGGCCGCTGATAGGTGGAGTGGTCCTGGACCTTCGCCGGATCGAACACCACGACGTCGGCGAAGTAACCCGGGCGAAGCTCGCCGCGATCGCTCAGGGACAGCGTCGCGGCCGGAAGCGAGGCGAGCTTGTGGATCGCCTGCTGGAGCGTCAGCACCTTCTCGTCGCGCACGTAATGCGCCAGCACGCGCGCGAAGTTGCCGTAGGTGCGCGGATGGCGGCTCGCCTTGAGGAATACGCCCTCGGGCGCCGGCGCATCCGCATCCGAGTCGAAGCTCACCCAGGGAAGCTGGACCTCGCGCCGGATGTTGTCTTCCGACATGAGGAAGTAGGCCACATCGACGCGCGAGCCATCCTCGACGACCAGATCGATGGCGGCATCCTGCGCGCTCACGCCGCGCGCCTTGGCGACCGCGGCCAGCGTCTTGCCGGTGAGCGGCTTCAACGCCGGATTCTTGAAGCCGAGGAGCAGCGTCCCCTCGGCTCCCGCCGCGCCCATGAGATTTTCCCACGCCGGCGCCGGATCGCGCATGTCGGCGATGAGGCGGGCGCGGGTGGCCGGGTCCTTCATGCGCGCGATCCAGGCCTCGAGCCCGCCGTCCTGCACCCAGGGTGGCATGGCCGCATCGAGCCCGGTCGCGCCGGCCGTGTAGACATACATGTCGGCGGTGACGCGCACGCCGGAGGCGCGCGCCGCCTCGACCGCTTTGATCAGCGCATCGAGCTTCCCCCAGTTGCGCTTGCCGGCCTGCTTCAGGTGATAGATCTCGGCCGGGGCGCCCGAAGCGCGCGCGATGTCGACCGTCTCCTGCACCGCCTCCAGCAGCCGGTCGCCCTCGCTGCGCATGTGCGCGCTGTAGATGCCGCCGCAGCGGGCCGACTCCTGCGCGAGCGCGATGAGCTCGGGCGTCCTCGCGTAGTCGTTGGGGGCGTAGATGAGCGCGGTCGTCACACCGACTGCCCCCTGCTCCATCGCCTCGTGCACCAGGGCGCGCATCTCGCTGAGCTGCCCGGCGGTCGGCTGCACGTCGCGCTCGCCGAGCACGTAGGTGCGCACCGTGCCGGCGCCGACGTAGGAGGCGACGTTCGGCGCAATACCGCGCTGCTCGAGGCGCGTGAGGTATTCCCCGAGCGTCGTCCAGTCGATGTCGTACTTGATGTCTCCCTGCCGGAGCTTGCCGAGGCGCTTCATCTCCGGCGACAAGGGGCCCATCGAGTCCTCTCCCAGCACCTCGAGCGTGACCCCCTGGCGCAGATCCGAGAGCGCCCGCCCGTCGATCAGCAGCGATTCCTCCGGATGCGCCAGCATGTTGATGAAGCCCGGTGCCACCGCCTTGCCGCGCGCCGCGAACTCCTCGGCACTGCGCCCGGGGGCATGCGCTCCCACGAAGGCGATGCGATCGCCGCGGATGGCGACGTCGCCCGTGAACGGCGCGCCTCCCGATCCGTCGTAGACGGTGCCGCCGCGGATCACGACGTCGTAGGCGGGTGCCGCTGCCCCGGTGGCCGGCGTCGCGGCGGGCGCCGAACTCCAGGCGAGTACCCCTGCCAGAAGCGTGAGAGCGCGATATCTCATGAATGCTGCTCCACCGGTCGGATCTCGCCCCGCCAGGCGCGCCGCTCGGTACGCGCGACGGCGAAGGGTCTCGGATCGATGGCGGCCGGGGTGCCGGAGATCAGCTGCGCGAGCAGCGTCGCGGAGCCGGCCGCCTGCGTCCAGCCGAGATGGCCGTGCCCGGTGTTGACGTAGAGCCCCGCGACGGAGGTCGCGCCGATGTAGGGCCGGCCGTCGGCCGACATCGGACGCAAGCCGCACCAGGCCTGTGCGCGCTCGCGGTCGACCGTGCGCGAGAGTGTCGGGCTCAGGGCCGCCAGCAGCCGCCACAGCGCCTGCACCCGCGCCGGGCGCAGCGTCGTATCCCAGCCGCTGAACTCGGCCGTGCCCGCGAGCCGGAGCGTCGCCCCGAGCGGCGTCATCACCGCGTGGAGCGAATCGTCCGAGAGCGCAAGCCGCGGGCCCGCACTCGCGTCGACGGGGATCGAGAGCGAGTAGCCCTTCACCGGCTCGACGTGCACGCTCACCCCGCAGGAGGCGAGCAGCGCAGTCGACCAGGGCCCTCCCGCCATCACCACCCGCTCACCCGGCACGAAGCCGCCCTCGGTCTCGACCCCCACGGCCCGCCCGGAGGTCACACGGACCGCGCGCACCGCGGTGTTGACCGCAACCTTCACGCCGCGCGCCTCGAGCCGCGTGCGCAGGCCCCGGCAGAAGAGCAACGCATCCCCGCTCTCGTCCGCCGGAAAGTGGATGGCACCGACTAAGTCGCCGCGGATCTCGTCGAGGAGCGGCTCGAGCCGCGCCGCGGCGGACGGGTCGAGCGGCTCGCCGACGAGCCCGAGGGAGCTGAGCGAGCGTACCTCGGCCACGGCCTGCTCGAATGAGGCGGGACTGCGGTACACCTCGAGCGTCCCGCGTGTGCCCACCGCGTACTCGAGGTTGAGGGCGGCGCGCCAGGCCCGCAGCCGATCCAGGCTGTAGGCACACAGGTGGTAGTTGGCCTGCATCGAGCTGTGATACGAGCGCGGCGCGGAGGCCGCGAAGAACCTCAGCCCCCAGCCGAAATACCCGGGAATGGCCCGCGGCCGCAGCAGCATGGGCGCGTCCTCACGCCCGAGCCAGCGCAGCAGCTGCCAGTGCACGCCGGGCGCGTTCCAGGGATCTGGCATCGAAGGGGTGAGAATCCCGCCGTTCGCGAAGCTCGTCTCGAGCGCGACGTCCTCGCGCCGCTCGAGCACCTGCACAGCGTAGCCGGCCTCGTGCAGCGCGTAAGCGCTCGAGAGGCCCGCGAGGCCGCCGCCCACCACGATGACGTCGCCGCGACTCATGGAGCGTAAGCCTACTCGATCGCGCTCGCCGACCGGGCGCGCTCGCGCAGCACGAACTTCTGAATCTTTCCGGTGGAAGTCTTCGGTATCTCCTCGAAGCGCACCTCGCGCGGCACCTTGTAGTGCGCGAGCAGCCCGCGGCAGTGGGCGATCAGCTCCTCGGCGGTGGCCGCGGCGCCCGGCTTCAGCTCGACGTAGGCGAGCGGCGACTCGCCCCACTTCGGATCCGGCCGCGCCACCACCGCGCACACCATGACCGCCGGATGGCGGTAGAGCGCATCCTCGACCTCGAGCGAGCTGATGTTCTCCCCGCCCGAGATGATGATGTCCTTGCTACGGTCGCGGACCTTCACGTAGCGATCGGGCTCGAGCACGCCGAGATCGCCGCTGTGAAACCAGCCGCCGGCGAAGGCCTCGGCGGTCGCCTGCGGGTTCTTGAGATAGCCCTTCATCACGATGTTGCCGCGGAACATGATCTCGCCCAGGACCTCGCCATCGGCCGGCACTGCGCTCATCGTCTGCGGATCGAGCACCGTCATGCCCTCCTCGAGCACGTAGCTCACGCCCTGGCGGCCGTTGAGACGGGCCTGCTCGGCGACGCTCGCCTCCGCCCAGCTCGCGCGTTTGGCCGCGACCGCCGCGGGTCCATAGGTCTCGGTGAGCCCGTAGACGTGCGTCAGATCGAAGCCGATGCGCTGCATGCCCTCGATCATCGCCACCGGCGGGGCGGCTCCCGCCACCAGCGCGCGTACCCGCTGCGTGATTCCCGCGCGCCATTGAGGCGGGGCATTGATCAGCATGTTGTGCACGATCGGAGCGCCGCAGTAATGGTCCACGCCGTGCTCGCGCATCGCGTCCAGGATCGCGCGCGCCTCGACCTTGCGCAGGCACACGTGCGTGCCGCCGAGCAGGGCCACGGTCCAGGGGAAACACCAGCCGTTGCAATGGAATAGCGGCAGCGTCCACAGGTACCGCGGAAACTGCGGCATCCCCCAGCAGAGGGCGTTGGAGGCGGCGTTGAGATAGGCCCCGCGGTGATGCGTCACCACGCCCTTGGGGTTGCCCGTGGTCCCGGAGGTATAGGAGACCGCGATCGCGTCCCACTCGTCCGCCGGCCCCTCGAGGCGCGCGAGCGGGGCGTGAGCGGCGAGCAGCGCCTCATACTCGAGCGTGCCGAGCCGCTCCCCCGGACCCGCATACTCGCCGTCGCAGACATCGATCACGACCGGCGCCCGGCCGTGCTCGGCGCGCAGGATCCCGAGCGCCCGCGCCACGACCGGCGCCAGCTCGCGGTCGGTGATCAGCACCGCCGCCTCGCAGTGCTGCATCTGCCAGGCGAGCAGCGGGGCATCGAGGCGCGTGTTGAGCGTATGGATCACGGCATCGAGCGCGGGCACCGCGTAATGCAGCTCGATCATCTCGGGCGTGTTGGCGAGCATCGCGCTCACCGTGGTGCCGCGCACCACCCCGAGCGCGCGCAGCGCGCCCGCCAGCCGCGCGCTGCGCTCGCGCGTCTCGCGCCAGCTGTAACGGCGCTTGCCGTGCACCACGGCCGGCAGGTCGCCGTACACTTCGGCGCTGCGCTCGACGAAGCTCACCGGCGACAGCGGCACGTAGTTGGCCGCGTTCTTGTCGAGGAACTCGTCGTAGATGCTCATCGGCGTGCTCAATCGACCACGTGGCCGTCGTTGAACTTGACGGCGGCGTGCGAGCCGTCGCAGAAGGGCTTGTGCTTCGAGGCGCCGCAGCGGCACAGGGTCACGCGGTTGCGCACCTCGTAGGCAAAGCCGTCGGCGGCGATGACCGGTATCCCGCCGCGCAGCCAGAGCGGCCCGCTCACTCCCTCGGGAGGATCCTCGATCACGCCGATCGATACCGGCAACTGATGCTCCACGGCCTTAGCTGTGGCCCGGTCCCATGCGACCAGCCGACCCGAGGGGCAGTTGTTCACCTGCCGGACGAAAGTCGCGCGCACCTCGGCCCGGTCGGTGCGCTCGACCTGGTTCCAGACCTGCCCGTGCGGGTCGCAGAACCGCGCGAACGCGCACAAGGACTCCGCATCCGCGAGAGCGAGCGCCGGGCCCTCCGTCAGCTGGGCCTGCTCACGATAGGGCTGGCGGCTCGCGGTCTCGGTGCCGTCGAAGCCGATCTTCTTGTGCGTGCCGTCGCAGAAGGGCTTGTTGGCGGAATGACCGCAGCGGCAGAGCGCGTAGCTCTCCTGCGGCGGAAAGGCGTGACCCTCGCGCCACTCCTCCGAGCCGCCCTGCTTGTCGGCGACGATAGTCTGCCGGGCCATCGGCACCGAGCCGCTCACGAGGTACGGCCCGTTCTTCGTGACGACCACCCGTGGCTCGCCCCTGGATCTCGTCATGAGTGACTCCTCGCACCCCGCCGTTGTTGGATAGTATGGCCCGCGCGCCGGACCTAAGCGAATAATGCACTCCGGCACGTCCGCCCTTGCGTCAGTTAAGCGGAGCAGAACATGGCCAGCAAGACCCGTCCGGCGCCTCCCGCACCGAAGCTCGGCAAGCACCATTACGCGCGCGAGCTGCGCCGCCTGCAGATCGAGCTGGTGAAGCTCCACCGCCACGTCATCGCCGGCGGACGCAAGGTGCTCGTGATCCTCGAGGGGCGCGACGCCGCAGGCAAGGACGGCACCATCAAGCGCATCGCCGAGCATCTGAGCCCGCGTGAGGTGCGGGTGGTGGCGCCCGGCAAGCCGAGCGACCGCGAGGAGACCGAGTGGTACTTCCAGCGCTTCGCCGTGCATCTGCCGGCGGCGCAGGAGATCGTTCTGTTCAACCGCAGCTGGTACAACCGCGCCGGCGTCGAGTACGTCATGAAGTTCTGCACGCGCGCCGAGCACGAGGCCTTTCTCGAGTCGGTTCCGGGCTTCGAGCGCATGCTGGTGCGCTCAGGCATCCACCTCCTCAAGTACTACCTCGACATCAGCCGCCCCGAGCAGGCGCGGCGCCTCAAGGAGCGGCGCCGCGACCCGCTCAAGCAGTGGAAGCTGAGCCCGGTGGACGAGGCGGCACAGGAGCACTGGAGCGACTACAGCCGCGCCCGCGACCAGATGTTCCTGCGCAGCCACACGCGCGAGGCCCCGTGGATGGTGGTACGCGCCGACGACAAGCACCAGGCTCGGCTCAACGTCATTCGCGACATCCTCGCGCGGGTGCCGGCGCCGGACGTGTCGCGCAAGCTCGCGCGGCCCGATGCCCGCGTGGTGCGCGAGTTCACCGAGCCCTTGCTCGGCAGCGGGTGGGTGGCGCGCTAGAGTCCGCGGCCAGCCGCTCGGACGCGGCGCCAGGTGTTGGACGCCCCGCAGGCGTGTTGCAAAGGCACCCGCGCCGCGCGCCTTTAGTTACAATGCCGCACCGCATGCACGAGCCACGCGTCGCCACGCCGTCCTTCGCCGTCCAGGCGCTCATGTACGCCGGTCTGGCGTTCGTCATGCTGGGCAATTACTACGGCTACGATTCCGTGGCCCCGGTCGCCGAGCAGCTGTCGCGGGAGCTGCACTTCACCGACACCCAGATCGGCACGCTGAACGCGATCTACAGCTTTCCCAACATCTTCCTGGTGGTGGTGGGCGGAGTGCTGGTGGACCGCTTCACCGCACGGCGCGTGGTGGTGGGCACCACGGCGCTCTGCCTGGTGGGCGCCGTCGTGACCGCGCTCGGCACGCAGTTCCCGGTGATGGCCACCGGACGGCTGCTGTTTGGAATCGGCTCGGAGACACTGGCGGTCGCAATCACGGTGGCGCTCGCGCAGTGGTTCGCCGGCCGCTACTTCGCACTGCTGTTCGCGACCAACCTGTCGCTGGCGCGCCTCGGCTCCTACCTCGCTGACCGCTCGCCCTCCTTCGCCCACGGGCTGTACGCGCAGGGCTGGCAGCCGCCGATGTGGCTCGCGGTCGGCTTCGCGGTCGCCTCGTTCGCGGGGGCGCTCATTTACTTCTGGCTGGACCGGCGCGAAGCACCCCGCGGGACGCTGGCGCTGCCGCCGCCCCCCGAGCGCTTCGACTGGCGCCACCTGCTGACCTTCCGCTTCGAGTACTGGCTGCTGGTCGCCACCTGCGTCACCTTCTACTCGGTGATCTTCCCCTTCCGCAGCACCTTCGCCATCAAGTACCTCCAGCAGGCTCAGGGCCTTTCGCTCGATGCCGCCAGCACACTCAACAGCTACGTATTTCTCGCCGCCGTTTTTGCCACCCCGGTGTTCGGCCTGATTCTCGACCGCACCGGACGCAACGCGCGGCTGCTCGCCGCGGGCGCGCTGCTGCTGCCGCTGAGCTTCCTGGTGCTGGCGACGCTGCCCGGCAGCGCCGGGCTGTCGACCGCACTGCTCGGCGTCAGCTTCTCCTTCCTGCCCGCGGTGCTCTGGCCGACGGTCGTGCGTTACTCGCCGCCCGAGCACCTCGGCACCGCCTACGGGCTCATGACCACAATGCAGAACGCGGGGCTCTTCGGCGCGAATATCATCGCCGGGTATCTCAACGACACGAGCGGCGCCAGCGCGGCCAACCCGGGGGGCTACGCTCCCATGCTGTGGTTCTTCGGCCTGCTGAGTCTCGCCGCGTTCCTGTGCACCCTGGCGCTCTTGTTGCTCGATCGCGGCGCGGCCGCCCGGCCTGCGGCGGCCGCGGGCCATGGCGGCAGCTGACCTCAAGTCCGCCATGGAGTGGCTGACTCCCCTCTTCGTCTTCGCGGTGCTGGCCGGCCTCGTCGTCGAGCTATGGCTCGCGCAGCGCCAGGCCGCCACCGTCGCACGCCTCCGCGGCGTGGTGCCGGAGGCGTTCGCGGCCAGCATATCGGCCGCGGAGCACGCCCGAGCCGCCGATTACACCCTCGCAAAGCTGCGCCTCGGGCGCATCAGCTCGATCGTGGACGCCCTGCTCGTCCTCGCCCTCACGATCGGCGGCGGTCTCGCGTCAATCGATGCGCTCTGGCGCCGCTCGCATCTGGCCGAACCCTGGCTGGGGCTCGCGGTGATCGCCTCCGTCGTGCTCGTGATCCGCCTCGTGAGCCTGCCGCTGTCGTTATGGCGCACCTTCGCCCTCGAGGCGCGCTTCGGCTTCAACCGCACGACCGTGGCGCTCTATCTCAGTGATCTCGCCAAGAGTCTGGCGCTCGCCGTCGTGCTGGGCGGCCCGCTGCTGCTCGCGACGCTCTGGCTGATGGAACGCGCCGGCCGCTGGTGGTGGCTCGCGGCGTGGTGTCTGTGGCTCGCCGTCATGTTCGTCATGGCCTGGGCCTGGCCGGCGTTCATCGCCCCGCTCTTCAACCGCTTCGTGCCGCTCGCCGACCAGGCGCTCCGGTCGCGGATCGAGGCGCTGCTCGAGCGCTGCGGCTTCGCCTCCAAGGGCGTATTCGTCGTCGACAGCTCGCGCCGCTCGAGCCACGGCAACGCGTACTTCACCGGAATCGGCCGGCACAAGCGCATCGTGTTCTTCGATACGTTGCTCGAGACTCTCGGCCACGGGGAAGTGGAAGCGGTGCTGGCGCACGAGCTCGGCCACTTCCGCCTGAAGCACGTCCGTAAGCGGCTGCTGGTCTCGGTCGCGGGAGCCTTCGCCGGCCTCGCCCTGCTCGGCTGGCTCACCGGACAGGTGGGTTTCTATCGCGCACTCGGCGTGCCGACACCCTCATCACACGCGGCCCTGCTGCTCTTCATGCTGGCAGTGCCGGCGTTCGCTTTTTTCATCACGCCACTCGCATCACTCTGGTCGCGCCTGCATGAATTCGCCGCCGATGAGTTTGCGCGCCAACATGCGAGCGCCACCGAGCTCGCCACGGCGCTGGTGAAGCTCCATCGCGACAACGCCAGCACGCTGACTCCTGACCCGTTGTACGTGGCGTTCTATTACTCCCACCCTCCCCCGCTCGCCCGCATCACGCGCTTGCGCCCAAGGTGACGAGAAGCTCCGGCGGCTACGGGATGTAATAGAGGTCGATCGACTTCCCGATGTGCTCGACGGGCTGGTAGGCATCCAGCCAGGCGTAATCGGTGAGATTGCGGGTGCGGGCGAGCTGCGAGACCGCTACCCAGCCGGTGGTCGGCTGGCGCGGCGGCAGGATCACGAGCGGCGGCAGCGGCTCGCGCGTCAGGTCCGCCGTGCCACGGTAGGCGAGGCTCAGGCGCTGAATCTTCAGCTCCGCCGCCCTCTTCTCGAGGCGCCGCAGATCCTGGCCCCAGTCGAGATCGGAGTCGACCAGCACGCGCTCGGGGTGAGTGACGGTTTCGTTGAACCAGGCGAGATAATCCGGCCACGCGGACCACAGCGTGCTCAGCTGCCAGGTGAGCAGTGCCGCCAGCGCCACCGTGCCGGCCGCAGCGAGGCGCCGGTCGGGGAGGCGCCGCAGTCCCGCCCACGAGCGCGTCACGACCCACGCCGCTCCGAGCGCGAGCAGCGGATAGAGGATCAGAACGTGGCGGATGCCGATGTTGATGTGGCTGAAGCTGCTCGCGAAGACCAGCATGGCTACGATCAGAATCGCGGGCGTGATGCGCCAGTTGTCCCCGCTCCGCCAGCCCTCGCGGGCGAGCCAGGCGACGCCGGCGCTGCCGGCCGCGAGCAGCGGCAGCGGCGTCTTCACCGCGAGCGCGACCAGGTAGAAGTACCACCAGCCCATGGTGCGCACCTCGCCGAGCAGATACGAGAGATGTCCGCCGTCGTTGTGCGCCTTGACCGCGACAATGCCATTGACGAGGTCCTTGAGCTCGCGTGGCAGCCAGAGGTGCGCCAGCAGCACCCCGAGCACGTGATCCAGGCCTCCCTGCTGCAGCAGGTAGGACACCGCCCAGTCGAAGCGCGCAACGACCCGCGCCTCGTTCGGCGCCCGAATGCCGTAGGCGAGGAAGAGCGGCACGAGGGCGGCGAGCGCTGCGAGGGCGAGCTCCGGCGCGCGCAGGCGCCAGGTGGGCGCACGGACCGCGGGCGGGACGCGTCGCGCGAGCACCCAGTGAGTCGCCCCGAGCGCGAGCAGCGACATCCCGATGTAGGGCACGGCCGAGAACTTGGTGCCGACCGCCACGCCGCTCGCGAGCCCGAAGAGCACCGCGGTGCGCCAGTTCGGCATATCGAGCCAGCGGTCGAGCGCATAGAGGGCGAGCAGAATGGTTGCGGCCGCGGCCACATCGAGCGCCGCAAGTCCCGCATGCCCGAGCACCGGCGGCACCGACAGGAGCAGGATCACCGCGAGCAGCGCCGCGCCCTCGCCGGCCAACATGCGCCGCGCCCACAGCCAGGTCACGAGGAGCAGCAGCGCGAGAAACGGCAGCGCGCCTGCGCGGGCGAGCGTGAGATACAGGTCGTACTTGCCGTCGCGGTAGAGAATGTCCTCGCCCTCGGTCACGCCGCTCGGTGGCGGGGTACCGTAGGAGTGGGCGCCGGCGAGCCAGGGGCCGAGCGCGAGCACCACGCGGCCGATCGGCGGGTGCTCGGTGTCGTACTCGTAGTAGCCGCGATCGAGCAGCTCCACTCCGGCGGCGAGGTGCTCGGGCTCATCCCAGGTCGCGAAGAACACGTGCCAGGTGCTGGCGACGAGCGCGCAGGCCCCGAGGATGATCAGCGCGAGCGCGATGCGTGCCGCCGGCGTCGCGCGGGCGACGGACGCGGGGAGCGGCTCAGCCACCGAACGGGTGCCGCAGCACGATGGTCTGGTCCCGGTCCGGGCCGGTGGAGATCATGTCGAGCGGTACCTGAGTGAGCTCAGCGAGCCGCTCGAGATAGCGGCGCGCGTTGCCGGGAAGACCGCCGTAGTCGGTGACCCCGACGGTCGATTCGCGCCAGCCCGGCAGCTCCTCGTACACCGGCTCGATGCCGGCGTAGCCTTCTACCGTGAGCGGCGGCTCCGGCGTCACCGCCCCATTGATCCGATAGCCGACGCCGATGCGGATCGTGTCGAGCCCGTCGAGCACGTCGAGCTTGGTGATGCAGAGGCCCGAGACGCTGGAATTCACGATCGCGCGCTTCAGCGCCACCGAGTCGAACCAGCCGCAGCGGCGGCGGCGTCCGGTGACCGAGCCGAACTCGTGACCGACACGCGACAGGTGCTCGCCGTATTCGTCGAAGAGCTCGGTCGGAAAGGGTCCGGCACCGACCCGGGTCGTGTAGGCCTTGACGATGCCCAGCACGCCGTCGAAGGCGCACGGGCCAAGACCTGTGCCGGTGGCGGCGAAGCCGGCCGTGGTGTTGGAGGAAGTGACGAAAGGATAGGTGCCGAGGTCGACATCGAGCATCGCGCCCTGCGCGCCCTCGAACAGCACGTTGGCGCCGGCGGCGCGCAGCTCCGCGAGCGAGCTCGTGACGTCCCTCACGAGGGGCTTCAGGCGCTCGCCGAGCGCGAGCTGCGCATCGAGCGTCTGCTGAAAATCGACCGCCGGCAGCTTGTAGTAGTGCTGCAGCAGGAAGTTGTGGAAGTCGAGCACCTCGCCCAGCTTGGCGGCGAAGCGGTCGCGCTGGAAGAGGTCCGCGACCCGCACGGCGCGGCGCGCCACCTTGTCCTCGTACGCGGGCCCGATGCCACGCCCGGTGGTGCCGAGGGCGTTGGCGCCGCGGGCACGCTCGCGCGCCTGGTCGAGCAGCACGTGCGAGGGCAGGATCAGCGGGCAACGGGGCGAGATTTTCAGCCGCTCGAACACCGGTACGCCCTGCCCGATCAACATGTCGCCCTCGGCGAACAGCGCCTCGAGCGACAGCACCACGCCGTTGCCGATGAAGCAGCGCACCTCCTGCCGCAGGATTCCCGAGGGGATGAGCGAGAGGACGGTCTTCCTGCCGCCGATGACCAGCGTGTGGCCCGCGTTGTGTCCGCCCTGGAAGCGCGCCACCGCGGCGGCGCGCTCGGTGAGCAGGTCGACGACCTTGCCTTTGCCCTCATCGCCCCACTGGGTGCCGATGACGACGACGAATCTGCCCATGCCTGGCCTACCGCGCCACGAACAGGATGATGACGCCGGTCAGCATCGAACCTAAGCCGGCGATGCGCAACTCGCGGTCGCGCACCTCGATGAGGCGCGCGAGTGCGCGTTTCACGCCCTGCGGATGGATGAACGGGGCGATACCTTCGAACACGAGAAACAGGCCGAACGCGGCCGCGAGGTCGGAAGAGTTCACGCCGGGGGCTTCACTTGGCACCCCGGCGCTTATCCGGGTCCTTGAGGTACTTGAAGAACTCCCCGTCGGGCGTCAGCACCAGGAGATCGCCGTCCTTGCCGAGGGCGCGCTGGTAAGCCTGGAGGCTGCGGTAGAAAGCGTAGAACTCGGGGTCCTTCGAGTAGGCGCGCGCATAAGTCTGAGTCGCGGCCGCATCGCCCTCGCCGCGGATGTGCAGCGCATCGCGCTCGGCGTTGGCGAGTATCTCGGTGCGGCGCCGCTCGGCCGCGGCGCGAATGCCCGTGCTGGCACTCTGCCCTTCGGCGCGCAGCCGCCCGGCGGTCTTGGCGAAGCTCTGCTTCATGCTCTCGAAGACGCGCGAGGCAACATCGTCCGGCAGGTCGATGCGCTGCACGCGCACGTCGACCAGATCGACGCCGAGGCCAGCCCCGCTCTTGCTCGCCTGCCCGAACATCTCACCCGTGACCGCGGCCCGCTCGGCGGAGACGATCTGCTGCAGCGTGCGCTGCGCCACCACGCCCTTGATCCCGTCCTTGACGATGTCGGCCAGCCGCTCGCCGGCCAGGTCCTCCTTGCCGCCGGTCGCCGTATAGAACTGCACCGGGTCCTTGACGCGCCACTTGATGTAGAAATCGACGATCAGCCCGCGGTTGTCGTTGGTGAGGAAGGTCTCGCCGTTGTAGGACTGGGAGAGGATGCGCCGGTCGAACTTGGTGACCACGTCCCAGGGCCACTTGTAGTGCAGCCCCGGCACATAGTGGCTGCCCTTGACGGCCCCGAACTCGGTGACGATGGCGACCTCGGTCTCGCTCACCGTGAAGAGCGAGAGTCCCGCGAGAACCAGCGCCACGCCGAGCGCCAACAGCACCGGGAAGAGGCGGCCGCTCATCAGCGTTCCCCCCGGCCGCGGGCCTCGATGGTCACCTGCTCGGTCGGCTCCTTGGCGGCACCGCCCGCGGACTGGTCGCCCGACTCGGCAGCGCCGCTGCCCTGCTTCTCGAGCAGCTTGTCGATGGGTAAGTAGATCATGTTGCCGCCGGCGCGGGTATCGACGATCACCTTGTGGGCACGCGCCAGCACGTTCTCGAGCGCATCGACGTACATGCGCCTGCGCGTCACCTCGGGGGACTGCGCGTAGGCGGCCTGCTGCTGCGCGAAGCGCGACGCCTCGCCTTCGGCGAGCGCGACCTCCTTGGCCTTGTAGGCCTCGGCGTCCTGCTGGATGCGGCCGGCCGAGCCCTGGGCAACCGGGATGATGCTGTTGGCGTAGGCCTCGGCCTCGAGGATGAAGCGCTCCTTGTCGGCCTGCGCCTTGTTGGCATCGCGCTGCGAGGGAATCACCGCGTCCGGCACCTGCACGTCCTTGAGGTTGACGGTGGTGACGGTGATGCCGGAGTCGTAGTTGTCGAGCACGTGCTGGATCAGCTCCTTGGTGCGCCGGGTGATCTCCGGGCGCGTGTTGCCGACCAGAACCTCATCGAGCGTGCTGCGGCCGACGGTCTCGCGGATGGCGCTCTCGCTCACCTCATTCAGCGTCGCGTCGGGATCGCGCACCCGGAACAGTTTCTTCACCGGGTCGGTGAACTGGTACTGGACCGAGAACACCAGATCCACCAGGAACACGTCGGACGTCAGCACGCGCGACTTGAAGTCGCTCGAGTTGACGCTGGCGACGTTGACCCGTGTGACCGTCTCGATCGGCCAGGGCATGCGCCAGCCGATGCCGGGGAGACGCACGGGCTGCACCAGACGTCCGAAGCGCTGGATGACGCCGCGCTCGGCGGCCGTGACCTGGTAGAAGCCGCTGAACAGCCAGAGCGCGATGACCACCAGCACCGCCACCACGAGCAGCGAGCCGCCCTCGCCGCCGCGCCCGCCCGAGCGCCACAGCGACTCGAGCCGGCGCTGCCAGCTCTTCAGGCGCTCATCGAGGTCCGGCGCGCCCTGACCCGGGCGGCGTCCCCACGGATTGTTCGGACCGTTTGGCTGATTCCACGGCATAAGAGAGGTTGTTGGTCGCGTTTACGGCGGCGCTTGATTGTAGGTAGGCCCCCGAGGGGGCACAAGCTGCGTCGGGCCCCTGGACCTCGAGGATCTGCACGCCCGCGGTGCGCGCCAACTGCAGCAGCTCGAGATCGGGGAGCTCGACTGCGAGCTCGATCGAGCCATCCGGCGCGCTCGCCTCCTCGCGCACCGCCTGCGCCGAGTAGAGCCGCGAGCGCAGCGCGCCGGCGCTCGCCGGCATTCTGAGGCGCGCCCGGCGTGCAAAGCGCGCCAACCGCTCGGCCACGGCGCGCGTCAGCAGGTCGAGCCCGGTGCGCTGCCCGGCCGAGATCCACACCGCGCTCGCCCGGCCCTCGCCGTCGCGGTCGATGCGCGGCGCGGCACCCAAGCGATCAATCTTGTTGTAGACGATGAGCTGCGGGATCTCACGCGCGCCGATCTCCTCCAGCACCGCGTCCACCTGGGCGAGCTGCTCGGAGCGGCGCGGGTTGCTCGCGTCCACGACGTGCAGGAGCAGCGTCGCCTCGCGCGCCTCGGTGAGCGTCGACTCGAACGCCGCGACCAGCTCGTGCGGCAGCTCGCGGATGAAGCCTACGGTGTCCGCGGCCACCACCGCGGTACCGCCCGGGAGCGTGATCCGCCGCACCGTCGGATCGAGAGTGGCGAACAGCTGATCGGCGATGTAGGCATCCGCGCCGGTGAGCGCGCGAAACAGCGTCGACTTGCCGGCGTTGGTATAGCCGACGAGCGCGAGCGAAGGCACCGGAATCTCGGCGCGCATCTGCCGCCCGGTCTCGCGCTGCTGTTTGAGCTTCGCGAGCCGCTTGCCGAGCACGCGTACGCGCTGGCCGATGATGCGGCGGTCGGTCTCGAGCTGCGTCTCGCCCGGACCGCGCAGTCCGATGCCGCCCTTCTGCCGCTCGAGGTGGGTCCAGCCGCGCACCAGGCGGCTGGCGATGTGCTTCAACTGCGCGAGCTCGACCTCGAGTTTGCCTTCGTGGCTGCGCGCGCGCTGGGCGAAGATATCGAGGATCAGTCCGTTGCGATCGAGCACGCGCCGCTCGGTGAGCTTCTCGAGGTTGCGCTCCTGGCTCGGGGTGAGCGCGTGATCGATGAGGATCACCTCGGCGTCGTTGGCCGCAGCGACCTCTTTGAGCTCCTCGGCCTTGCCGCTGCCGACGAAATAGCGCGGGTCCGGGCGGTCACGCCGCCCGGTCACGGTCGCCACAGGCTGCGCCCCGGCCGAGCGCGCGAGTTGCGTGAACTCCTCGAGGTCTTCCGGATCGACGGGAGCGCCCAGCCCTAAGCGCACCAACAGCGCGCGCTCACCGGATCGCGGGCGCTCGAACACTCAGGCTTCCCGGAAATCCAGACATTATTCGGCGGGCGTCTCCGGGCTACCGCCTTCTTCCGAAGACAGGCGCACGTTGCGCGCGGGCACGACGGTGGAGATCGCGTGCTTGTAGACCATCTGGCTGACGCTGTTCTTCAACAACACGACGAACTGGTCGAAGGAATCGATCTGGCCCTGCAATTTGATGCCGTTCACCAGGTAAATGGACACCGGCACCCGCTCCTTGCGCAGGGCGTTCAAAAAGGGGTCCTGCAGAGACTGTCCTTTGGCCATCGGGTTCTCCTTGTTTTGTGCGAATTCGAGTTCTTTGCACGGCCGAGAACCGCACCCGGGGCGTCCCTGTTCCGCGATCCTCGAGAGTCAAGCAAATGTACCGCGCCACGAGGCGCGGGACCGACGGGTCAATCTTAACATGCCTGGCCCCCCTGGCTTCCTTCAGAACCCCAGCGCCGTCAATGCATTACATATGTCACGGTTCCACGACAGCCCGGACGCCGGATCGAGCCATACGCCTCGGGTCTCGCCCCGCATCCAGGTCAGCTGCCGTTTGGCCAATTGGCGCGTCGCGGCAAGCGCCCGCCGCCCCGCCTCGGGAAGATCGTAGTGCCCCTCGAGATGGCCCCACAGCTGCCGGTAGCCTACGGCGCGCATCGAGGAATGGGCGGCCGTCAGATCTCCCCGGTCGCGCAAACGCCTCACCTCATCGAGAAAGCCGCCGGCCATCATGGTGTCCAGCCGCCGCGCCAGACGCTCGTGCAGTACGGCCCGGTCGGGCGGGTTGAGCATCCAGTAGCGCACGTCGAAGGGCGCGAGCGGACTCACCGTCGCGCGCTGCAGCTCCGAGATCGGCTGACCCGTCGCGTGCCAGACCTCGAGCGCCCGTTGGATCCGCTGCGCATCGTTCGGCGCGATGCGCGCGGCGGCCGCGGGGTCGAGGCGTGCGAGCTCGGCGTGCAGTGCCGGCCAGCCGGCGCGGGCGGCGCGCGTATCGAGGTCGCGCCGGAGCTCTGGATGCGCCTCCGGCAGATCCGCCAGACCGTCGAGCAGCGAGCGCAGATATAACATGGTGCCGCCGACCAGGAGCGGCACCCGCCCTCGGGCGTGGATGGCGCCGATGGTCTCGAGCGCGTCGCTCACGAACCTCCCGGCCGAGTAGCTCTCCGCCGCATCGCAGATGTCGATGAGGTGGTGCGGGATGCGCGCGCGCACCTGCAGCGCGGGCTTCGCGGTCCCGACGTCGAGCCCCCGGTAGACCATGGCAGAGTCCACGCTCACGATCTCGACGGGTGCGGCTTCGGCGAGCTGAATCGCCAGGTCGGTCTTGCCCGCCCCGGTGGGACCCGTGAGCAGGAGTATGGGCAGGCGATGGGCGCCCGAGGCTTTGCCCGGCACTCAGCGCCCCCGGAGGAACAGCTGGTCGAGCTGCTGGAGCGACAGACGCGTCCAGGTAGGCCGGCCGTGGTTGCACTGGTTAGCGCGCTCGGTTGCCTCCATCTGCCGCAGCAAGGCGTTCATCTCAGGGATGGTCAGCCGCCGGTGCGCGTGGATGGCGCTGCGGCAGGCGAGCGTGCCGAGGAAGCGGTCCGCGGCCGCTTCGAGATGATGGCTATCGGCGTCCGCGACCAGGTCGCGGACCCAGGCGGTCATGAGCTCGCCCACGTCACGTGCATCGAGGAGCGCCGGCACGGCGCGTACGGCGAGCCGCGTGGGACCGAGCGCATCGAGCTCGAAGCCCGCCCGCTCGAAATCGCCACGGCGCTCGAGGAGCGCGGCGAGCTCGTGGGCCTTGAGCTCAATCACGAGCGGAGTGAGCAGCCGCTGGATGGCGGGAGGCCCCACGGCACGCTCGGCCTTCATCTGCTCGTAGAGCACGCGCTCGTGGCCGGCGTGCATATCGACCAGCACCAGCCCTTCGCGGTTCTGCGCGAGGATGTAGACGCCGTGCAGCTGCGCAAGCGCCGCTCCCAGGGGCTGCTCGCCGGCCGGCAGCGGCACCGGCTCGTCCCGCACCAGGGCGGCGAGCGCCCAGGGATCGGGCGCCGAGTCGGCAAAGGCGAGCGGCGCGCTCGCCTCGGCTGAGTACACCGGGGACAGCGGTGGCGCTCCAGTGCCTCCGCGACTCACGGCGGCGGGTGCGGCCGCGAGATTCGGCCGGGTGGCCGAGAGCGCGCGCTCCACCGCGCGAAACACGAAGTCGTGAATCTGGCGGCTGTCGCGGAAGCGCACTTCGAGCTTGGCGGGATGCGCGTTGACATCGACCAGCGAGGGGTCGAGCGTGAGATAGAGAACGTAAGCGGCGTGGCGGCCGTGGTAGAGGACGTCGCGATACGAGAGCCGCACCGCATTCATCAGCAGCCGGTCGCGGACGGCGCGACCGTTGACGAACCAGAACTGTTGATCGGGCTGCGCGCGCGAGCGGGTCGGGAGTCCCACCCAACCCGAAAGCATGACGGGTCCGGCCGCATGCCGGATGGGCACGGCGCCCGCGGCAAAATCCTTACCCAGGACCGCATCGAGCCGCGCCACCTCTCCCCCCGCACCGCTCACGGCCGGCGTCTCGAGGAGAACCCGCGCCCCATGGCGGAGGCGAAACCCCACATCGAAACGCGACAGCGCCAGGCGCTCGACGAGGCGCACGATGTGCGTGAGCTCGGTCGCCTCCGAGCGCACGAACCTGCGCCGCGCCGGCACGTTGAAGAAGAGATCGCGCACCTCGACGCTGGTTCCGGGCGGGTGCGCCGCGGGCCGCACCGCGCCGACCGCGGCGCCGTCGACCGTGATCTCGGCGGGCTCGCCCGCACCCGCCGCGCGCGAGGTGATCCTGAGGTGCGACACCGAGCCGATCGAGGGCAGTGCCTCGCCACGAAAGCCCAGGGTTCCGATCGCCTCGAGATCCTCGAGCGTCGCGATCTTGCTCGTGGCATGGCGCGCGATCGCCTGCGGCAATTCGGAGGCGGGAATTCCGGCGCCGTCATCGCGCACGCGGATCAGACCGGTTCCGCCGCGCTCGACGTCGACCTCGATGTGGCGCGCCCCCGCATCGAGCGCGTTCTCGGCGAGCTCCTTGACGACCGAGGCCGGCCGCTCGATCACCTCACCCGCGGCGATCTGATCGACGAGCTCGCTCGGTAGAACACGAATAGGCATGCCGGCTTACACGGATGATTGGCTGCGCGCAGGTTGAGCGCGCAGCGCAGTGTACAGGCGACGTGCGCCCGGCGCGGTGCTTGCGCGGTGTCTGGAACCTTATTGGCTCAAGGGCGCCAGGGTGGCGGTGCCGCCGCCCGCGGCTGCCACCTCGGCGGCGCTCGCCACACGGCGCTCCTGCTTGAAGCGCGTGCCATCCGGCGGGTTGGCCACGAAGTAGCTGCGCACGCCGCCGCAGATCGCCTCCGCGAGGCGCGACTGCTGATCGGGACTCCTCAGCCGGCGCTCTTCGGCGGGATTGGAGATGTAGGCGGTCTCGATGAGCATCGAGGGGATCCCGGGGGATTTCAGCACCACGAAGCCGGCGCGCTGCACCTGGGCCTTGCGCACTTCGCCCACGCGCTCGAGCTCGGATACCACGCGCTCGGCTGCCGTGGCAGAGAGGCCGATCGACTCCTGCTGGGCGAGGTCGAGCACGACCGGCTTGGCCTCCGCGCCGGCATTGGCGAGGACTCCGCCCATGAGGTCCGCCGCGTTCTGTCCTTCGGCGAGCTCGCGGGCCGCCTCGCTCGATGCCCCGTGCACGGACAGGATGTACACCGAGGCCCCCGAGATGCTGCGATCCGGGATCGAGTCGGCGTGGATGGACAGGAACATGTCGGCGTGCGCCGCGTGCGCACGCTGGATGCGATCGCGGAGCTCGAGGAATTCGTCCCGATCGCGGGTGAGCACGGCGCGCATCCCGGGCTCGGTGTCGATGCGCGCGGCGAGATCGCGCGCGATCGCGAGTGTCACGTCTTTCTCGCGCGTGCCGCCGTGGCCGATGGCGCCCGGATCGATGCCGCCGTGGCCTGCATCCACCGCGATGATCACATCCCGATCGCCATCGCCGGGCGCGTGCGCCGCCCGCACCACCCTGGGTCCGGTGTCTACGGCTGCCGCCGCCACCGCGGGCTCGCCGAGCGTCACGGTGAGCTCCCGCCCCGAGGCACCGGCGGCCTGAGAGCTGCGAACGGCGACCGCGGATTTGAGCTCGAGGACGATGCGCAGCGTCCCATGGGGCTGCTTGCCTAAGCGCACGGCGCTCACCAGACCCGTGGCCGCGGGTATGGCCAACCCCTGCCGGGCGTGGGTGTCGGGAAGATCGATGACCACGCGGTCCGGGCCATCGAGCGTGAAGACCCGGGAGGGCGGGCCGCCGCTCAGGCGGAACATCACGAGGGCAGATTCCCCGGCCGCAGACAGCTGGATCGAGCGCAGCTCTGAAGCAGTCGCCGTCGCAAGGACGGCCAGGGTCAGAAGACCGCCGGCGAGTCCTCCTAGAAATACCTTTCTAATCATCGAGTTCGCGGCGCAATCTGCCGCGTAATTTACGGCGTTCGTCCATGACTTTCAAGTTGGACCAGCCAGGCAGCCCCGAGTGCGGACTGGCTCGTAACCTCGATGTCGTGCCCGGCCCCGCCGGCGGTAAACCGCACGATGAGATCGGCCGCGGGGAGGCGTCCGGCCCCATGTTCCGGCCATTCGATGAGCCACGTGTGCTTCGGCGCCGCCCACTCGCGCAGGCCGAGAGAATCAAGCTCGGCCGGGGAGCCTACCCGGTAGAGGTCGAGGTGCACGAGCGTGCCAGCGGTGGCGGGATAGAGCTCGAGCAGCGTGTACGTGGGGCTCCGCACCAGGCCATGGACGCCTGCGGCGCGCGCAAAGCCGCGCACGAATGTCGTCTTGCCCGAGCCGAGCTCGCCTGACAGATATAAGACCGCGAGGGAAGGGTCAGTCGAGAGCTGCGCACGGGCGAGGCGCGCCCCGAGCTCCTCGGTGGCTTCAGGGGTCTCCGTCCGAGTGCGCACCTGAAGCGGCTCTAAAGGTTCACGGCGTGGTGCAGCTCCCGCGCCAGATCGCTCGCCAGCACCCCGCGCTCGCCGACGCGCGCGGCGGCATCGCCCGCCATGGCGTGCACCAGTACACCGACGCGCGCGGCCGCCCAGGGATCGCGGCACTGCGCGAGGATCCCGGCGATCGCCCCGGTGAGCACATCGCCCGAGCCGGCGGTCGCCATACCGGGATTGCCGCGCTCACACACCCCCGGGATGCTGCCGGTGGCGCCCACCAGGGTTCCAGCACCCTTCAGGACGATCGTGCCCCGGAAACGCTCGAGCAGCCGGTCGAGGGCGACGAGGCGATCGCGCTGGATCTGCTCCGTCGTCACGCCGAGCAGCCGCGCAGCCTCGCCCGGGTGGGGCGTCAGGATCCAGTCATCGCGCGGGCGGACTTCGGCCTCGGCGAGGAGATTGAGCGCGTCCGCATCCACCACCAGCGGCTTGTCCGCAGCGAGTACCGCGTGGAGCGCCGCGCGCGCCCAGGCGCTGCGGCCGAGGCCCGGGCCGACCGCCACCACGTCCGCGCGCGCGAGCGCTTCCGCGAGCACCTGCTCGTCGGTCAGCGCGAGGCAGATGAGCTCGGGCCGGCCGGCGGTGATCGCGGCCACGTTCTCGGGCGCCGCCGCCACCGTCGTCAGGCCCGCCCCGACGCGCAGGCACGCCTCGCCCGCGAGCCGCGACGCGCCCGGCATGCCGCTGCCGCTGCCGACGATCAGCACCCGGCCGAAGTCGCCCTTGTGGGCGGCCCGGCGCCGCCTCGGGAGCGCCGCGTGAATCTCGGCCTCGACGATCCGCGTGAGGCGCGGGACGAGCTCGCCGGGGGGCGGCGTGACCTCGAGGTCGTCGAAGACCACGGTGCCGGTGTATTCCGGGCCCTCCCCGACCAGGAGCCCGGTCTTCAGTCCAACGAACGTGACCGTGCAATCGGCGCGCACCGCCTCGCCGAGCGGAACGCCCGCGTCGCTGTCCAGACCCGAGGGCACATCGAGAGCGAACACGGGCCGGCCGCTCTGATTGATAGCGCGAATCGCCGCGGCGTACTCGGCACGCACCTCGCCGCGGAGGCCCGTGCCGAGGAGTGCATCCACCACGATCTCACCATCCGCGAGGAGCGGAGCCTCGAATGGGTGCGCCTGCGCGCCGGTCGCGCGGAAGTCCTCGTACGCCTGGCGCGCCGCGCCACGCAGCTCTTCCGGGTCGCTCGAGGCGAGCACCCTCACCGCGAGTCCGGCCGCCTGCGCGAAGCGCGCCAGCACGTAGCCGTCGCCGCCGTTGTTGCCACCGCCGCAGACGACCGCGACACGGTGCGCCTTCGGCCAGCGCGAGCGCAGGTGGCGCAACGCCGCCTCGCCCGCGCGCCTCATCAGGGTATAGGCGGGGATGCCGAGCGCCTCGATCGCATGAGCGTCGAGGGCGCGCACCTGCGCGCTGGAATACAAGGCGATCGGCAGCGCCATGGGCTCATTATACTGACCAGGGAAAAGCTCCATGACCGGGCCCGTTTCCATCGACCTCGACGCGGCCAAACGCGCGCTACAAGCCCAGGCGCATGCCCTCGGCTTCGACGCGCTGGGCGTCGCCGCCATCGACATCCCGGAGGACGAGCGCCACCTCCTCAAATGGCTCGACGAGGGCCTGCACGGCGAGATGGGCTACATGCAGCGGCACGCGCGGCTCCGCGTCCGCCCGCAGGAGCTGCTGCCCGGCGCGGTGCGGGTGGTGAGTGTGCGCATGGATTACTGGCCGGGAGAGGCGCGCGCCGCCGGGGAGGTACTGGCGAACCCCGCCCTGGGCTACATCTCGCGCTACGCGCTCGGCCGCGACTATCACAAGGTCCTGCGCCGCGCCCTGGCGAGGCTCGCCGCGGATCTCGCGCAACGGATCGGCGCGTTCGGCTATCGCGTCTGCGTCGACAGCGCCCCGGTGCTCGAGAAGGCGCACGCCCGCAACGCCGGCCTCGGCTGGATCGGCAAGCACACCAACCTGATCGCGCGCGACGCCGGCTCGTGGTTCTTCCTCGGCGAGATCCTCACCGATCTGCCGCTGCCGGTGGACGAGCGCGCCAGCGCCCACTGCGGCACCTGCCAGGCCTGCATCCCGGCCTGCCCAACGGGGGCAATCGTCGCGCCGTTCAAGCTCGATGCCCGGCGCTGCATCTCCTATCTCACCATCGAGCACCACAGTGCTATCCCAGCGGAGCTGCGTGCGGCGCTCGGCAACCGCATCTACGGCTGCGACGACTGTCAGCTGGTGTGCCCCTGGAACAAGTTCGCGCGCGCCGCGGCCCACCCCGATTTCAAGGTGCGTCACGCGCTCGATGCGCCCGCGCTGCCGACGCTCTTCCTCTGGACCTCCGCCGAGTTCGAGGAGCGCATGCGGGGATCGGCGATCTACCGCTTGGGGTACGAGCGCTGGTCGCGCAACGTCGCAGTGGCCCTGGGCAACGCGCCGACCTCGGAGGCGGTCGTGAGCGCGCTCAGGGCACGGCGCGAGGACGCCTCGCCGATGGTGCGTGAGCACGTGGAGTGGGCGCTGAAGCGGCACAGCCTGCCCGGAGCCTCGGGAGGTCGGGGCGGCGCACCACGGCCCGCCCATTAGGCTCGGGTCACCTGCACGTTGTCGATGAGACGGGCTTTCCCCAGGCGAGCGGCCGCGAGTACCACCAGCGCGCGCGTCTCAAGGCTCGGGGCGGTCAGGTCATCCGCCCGGCGGATTGAAAAGTAGTCGGGCCGCAGGCCCGAGCCTTCGAGCGCCTGGAAGCCCGAGCGCTCGATGCTGGCAAATTGCGCATCCCCGGCCCGCAGCCGCCCCGCCGCCGCCTCGAGCGTCGCGTAGATAACGGGCGCTACCTTGCGCTCGGCGGGCGTCAGATACTGGTTGCGCGAGGAGAGCGCGAGTCCATCGGTATCGCGCATGGTCGGGGCGCCGACGATCTCGACCCGCATGCAGAGCTCAACCACCATGCGGCGGATGACGGTGAGCTGCTGGTAATCCTTCTCGCCGAAGATCGCGACGTCGGGCTCGACGATGTGAAAGAGCTTCGCCACCACCGTGCTGACACCTTCCATGTGACCCGGGCGGAACTCGCCCTCGAGGATGCGCGACAGTCCCGGCACCTCGACCCGCGCGGCACGCTCGGAGCCGTGCGGATAGATCTCGGCGACATCCGGCATGAACATCAGGTCGCAACCCGCGGCCGCGAGCATGCGCTCATCGTCGCGCGGTGTGCGCGGGTAATGGGCGAAGTCCTCGTTCGGGCCGAACTGCATCGGGTTCACGAAGATGCTCGCGACGAAGCGCGCGCCGTGGCGGCGTGCGGCCTCGATGAGGCTCACGTGACCGGCGTGCAGATTCCCCATGGTCGGCACGAACACGACGCGCTCGCCCGCGCGGCGCCACGCGTGCACCCGCTCGCGGACCGCGCTGATGGTGGTGACGGTCTCCATGGGTCGGGGCGGGAGCGGCCGGGAGGCCGGCTCAGAAACAGTGCTCGGGCGCCGGGTATTCGCGCTGCTTCACGGCGCGCACGTAACGCTTGAGCGCGTCGAGGTTGTCGGCGGCGCCTTCCATGAAGTTGCGCACGAAGCGCGGCTTGCGCCCCGTGGTGATGTCGAGCATGTCGTAGGTGACGAGGATCTGGCCGTCGGTGTCGGGGCCGGCTCCGATGCCGATCACCGGCACGTGCAGCTCGGCTGCGATGGTCTTGCCGAGCGCGGCCGGAATGCACTCGAGCAGCACGATGTCGGCGCCGGCGGACTCGAGGCGCCGCGCCTCCTCCAGCAGCCGCGCCGCGGTCTCGCGCTCGCGCCCCTGGACACGAAAGCCGCCGGTCTTGTGCACCGACTGGGGCTTGAGTCCCACGTGTGCACACACGGCGATGTCGTGGCCCGCGAGGAACTCGACGATGTCGGTCTGCTTGCCGCCGCTCTCGAGCTTCACCATCTGCACCCCGCCATCCTGCATCAGGCGCACCGAGTTGGTGAGCGCCACCTCGCGCGAGGGGTAGCTCATGTACGGCAGGTCGCCGATGAGGAACGGCCGGTGAATGCCGCGCGCGACGCAGGCGCAGTGATAGACCATCTGGTCCATGGTGACCGGCACCGTGGTCGAGTGTCCCTGGATCACCATGCCGAGCGAGTCGCCCACCAGCACCACGTCGACGTCCGCGGCGTCGAGCAGCACGGCGAAGCTCGCATCGTAACAGGTGAGGCTCGCGATCTTCTCGCCGTCCGCCTTCATGCGCGCGAGCGTCGAGAGGGTCACCGGCGGTCGGGTGGCGTCGCGTTGCAGGTGCGTATACATAGCCGCTCAGAGTGTACTTAGATGGCGCGGCTGCGCAACGGATTGTAGTAAAGCCGCCCGCGGCTCATGCGTTTGATGGCCGCCAGCAGCTCGTCGTAGTCCCGCTGATTGCTGATGGGGTCGATGGAGGCGGCGTTGACGATGAGGAGCGGCGCAGAATCGAACTCGTGGAAGAAGCGCGCGTAGGCTTCGTTCAAGCGCTCGAGGTAACCGCGATCGATGTACTGCTCGTAGGCGACGCCGCGGCGGGCGATGCGCTCGAGCAGCACGTCGACCGGGGCCTGCAGGTACACCACCAGGTCCGGCTTCGGCACCTGGATGTCGAGCCGCGTATAGAGCTGATCGTAAAGCGCGTACTCGGCGTCATCGAGCGTCACGCGCGCGAACAGCCGGTCCTTTTCGAGGAGGTAGTCGGCCACCCGCACCGGAACGAACAGGTCGGCCTGCTTGAGCGCCGCCAGCTGCTGCGCCCGCTGCAGGAGGAAGTAGAGCTGCGCGGGCAGCGCCCCGGCGCGTGGATTCTTATAGAAGCGCTCGAGGAACGGATTCCGGGCCGCCTCTTCCAGCACCGCCTGCGCCGAGAGGCTGGTCGCCAGGCGTCGCGCAAGGCTCGTCTTGCCGACGCCGATCGGGCCTTCGACCGCTATGAAGCGATGAGTTGTCTCGTTCGCCATGTACGTTAAGGAGCCGCGCCCCTCTACAGGCGCCAGAGGCCCTCGGCCGTAACCTTTCCCGCGAGCCCGGCTACGCGCCCGAGCCCGGGGAGGTCGAGTTCCGGGGCAATGTCCGCGAGAGGATACAGAACGAAGTTGCGCTCCGGTATCCCGGGGTGGGGCAGCACGAGCTCAGGTCCCGTGCGCCGCTCGTGCGCGTAGGAAAGGAGATCGAGGTCGATCACGCGCGGGCCCCAGCGCTCGTGCCTGGCCGGGCGGCCAAGCGCCGCCTCGAGCGTGCGGAGCTCCGCGAAGAGCGCCGCCAATTCGAGCTGCGTGAGAAGACCCGCGACCGCATTCACGAAGTCGGGTTGGGCAATCGGTCCCATGGGCCTCGAGCCATAGAGGGTTGAGGCCAGCTCGAGGCGTGTGTGAGGCAGCTGCGCGAGGCGGCTCAAGGCGCGCACAACCTGAGCACGCGGGTCCTCGAGGTTGCTGCCCACTCCGACATAGGCGGGCCGCCAGAGCGCCATCAGGGCGGCCGATCAGGTCCGCACGGCGGCCCGGGGCCGGCGGCGCCGGCGGCGTCCGCCGCGACGCGCCGCGGGTGCCCCGCGCCCGGAATCCTCCCCGGCGAGCGCATCCGTCATCCGCTCGCGCTCCTCGGGAGAAACCTCCTGCAGCTTCGTCCACCAGGCAGCCATCTCAGGCGGGGCCAGTCCGAATTCGGCACGCAGCAGCAGCAGGTCGTAGCCCGCGCGAAAGCGCGGATGCTCGAGCACGCGCAATGCGCGCCGGCCGCGCGGATGCTCGAGCCGCGGCTGCAGCGCAAACATCTCACGCACGCCCAAGGCAAAGCGCTTCGGGATCGCGATGTGCGTCTGCGCCTCGCGCACCGCCTGATCGCAGGCGTCCAGGATGGTTCCGAGCTCGTGCCAGCGCTCGGGCGGGGTCGCCTCGATGATGGCCGCGATCGGCCCATATAAAAGGAGAGCGAACAGGAAGGTCGGGGTGACCGGCTTATCCTCGAGAACGCGCCCGTCCGTGTTGGCGAGACCCTTCACCAGCAAGCGCTCGACGAGGCTCCCCGGGTGACTCACGAACCAGGAGTCGACGCTCGGCATGAGCGCGGCCAGGAGTCCCCGGCGCCGCAACACCTCGAAGCTGCGCGCTCCGTGGCCGGTGAGAAAGAGCTTCAGGGTCTCGTCGAACAGGCGCGCCGGGGGCACGGCCGAGAGCAGCTCGCGCAGAGTTGCGATCGGCCGGGCCGTATCAGGATCGATCGCGAAGCCGAGCTTCGCCTCGAAGCGCGCGGCGCGCAGCATCCGTACCGGGTCCTCGCGGTAGCGCGTCTCGGGATCGCCGATGAGGCGCAGCCGCCGTGCGGCGATGTCCTCGACGCCGCCCACATAGTCCCAAATCGAGAAATCGGCGATGTTGTAGTAGAGGGCGTTGGCGGTGAAGTCGCGCCGCCACACGTCCTCGTCGATGGTGCCGTAGACGTTGTCGCGTAGGATCCGTCCACTGGCATCGAAGGCGCGCGCGGTGTTGTCCTCCTCGGGCTCGAGCTCGGGCGCCTCGCCGTCCTCCGGATCAGCCTCGGGCAGCGGCTCCTCGCCCTGCGCGGGCGCGCCGGTCGCGCGGAAGGTCGCCACCTCGATCGTCTCGCGGCCGAAGAACACGTGCGCCAGGCGGAACCTGCGGCCAACGAGGCGGCAGTTTCGGAAGAGCTTCTTCACTTCCTCCGGCAGCGCATCGGTCGCGACATCGAAATCCTTGGGGTCGAGTCCGAGCAGCAGGTCGCGCACGCAACCGCCGACGAGGAATGCCATGAAGCCCGCCTCGCGCAGCCGGTACAGCACTCGCAGCGCGTTCGGGGAGATATGGGAGCGGGAAATCGAGTGCTCGGATCGCGGGATGATCCGTGGGGTGGCTCGGGGCGTCGCGACGGACGCGTCGGGGGGGTTCAATTCCTTTGGTTTCCTTGGCTTTTTTCGCTTGAGCAATCGGGGCCGCTCTCTATAATACCGCGCTCCTGATTGAGGCCCGGCCAGGACGCTCCCTTCGTCTAGAGGCCCAGGACATAGCCCTCTCAAGGCTAGTACACCGGTTCGAATCCGGTAGGGAGCGCCATCTAATCAAATACTTACAGATGTGGCAGAAGGCAAAAACGCCATTCGGGTAAGTGTTCGGCCTCGGCGTGACGGGGACACTATTCAAAGAACCGTGAGGCTGCGGCCACGATTGCTTCCGGGGCGTCTTCCTGCATGAGATGCCCCGCTTCAGGAATCTCGATGAGACGAGTGCCAATCATGGCGGCAAGCTCTCGGCCACGCGCGATCGGAATCCACTCGTCCTTGATGCCCCACAGCAACATGACGGGACAGCGAACATCGCCGTATCGGTTCTGGACCTCATCGGTGAATTTCAAATCCATCTGCGCAATCTGGCGATAGAAGGCGCGTTGTCCGGTTGGGCCCAGCCCTTCAAAACCAAACACTTTTCCCAGTGACCACGCAGGTGTCATCGGAATGCTCACAACACTTAACGCGTCCGTCCGGAATTGTGCTGCTGCGATCAGACTGCGAGGCACGGGGAATTGACGCGAGGGCTCGATCGTTGATGCGGGCGCGACGCGCGGTCATTTGGTGGCGCGGGCGCAGTTCCTGCGCAGCCAGTCCGCAAATTGGTGCTCGCTCAACGAACTATCGGCAACCGCAACCATGGTGACCACTTCGTCTTCTTCCGTGGGCTCGAGTGCATAGCCGTTCAGGAAGAGGAACGCGCGCGTCGCAAGCAGCGCGGTGCGCTTATTGCCGTCTATGAACGGATGGTTCTTGGCGATGCCGACGCAAAGCGTTGCGGCCAGTTCAAACAGCGTACTCTTGGGTTCATATGCGAGCCGATTGCGCGGTCGGTCAACTGCGCTCTCGAGCAGGCCAAAGTCGCGAATGCCAGCGAGACCGCCGAATTCATAGATCGCCTCGTCGTGGATGGCTGTAACGACGGCCGTCGCGAGCCACTTCGGGTGCTTCACCGCTTGGCAAGCTCATGCATTGCATTGCGATGGCGGCGCATGTAGTCGCGCGTGGACTCGATCGCTTTGGCGAAGTCCGGATCGTAGGGGGTAAGACGAATCCCGTCCGGCGTTCTGACGGCGAACAGTTCATCCCCTTCCGCCACGCCGAGCGACTCGACGACGTCCTTGGTGAGAATGACTCCCAGAGAATTTCCTACCTTGCGAATTTTGACGGGTGCAGCCATGGCACTTCCTCCAGGTAATGGCATACAAGATAGAGGTTATAACGTATGTTATACCCGCGTACAAGGCCCTTACGCCGAGAGCAGGGGGTTGGAAGCCAGATTAGCCTCTCAAGGCTAGTACACCGGTTCGAATCCGGTAGGGGCGCATGCGCGCGCTTGCCGGGTCGGGTGCTGAGCCGCGCTGGCGCTCCGACGTCCGGATGAGCTCGCTGAGGCCTGGGAGACTGCCTGGAAGACCGGCAAGGAATGGCGGCGCAAGCTCGAGTCAGGTCGAGCGCGACTCCCCACCGAGGTGCAGACACTGATCGGCCGGAATTCTCCGACCAGGAGATTCATGGAAGGGTGCGGCTCGATGCGGCGGGATGGAAGCCCTTGAAGCGAGAGCGACCCGATCTACTGAAGCCGCTCGAGCTCTTCGGCACGAGCGCTGGCCTCCGCGAGCTTGACGCTGGCGGCGCGGACAAAACGCATGCGCTCTGGTCGCCGCGTATCGAACCGGCGGTTCGCAACATCCACGCCTGCTGGCTGCCGCATCGGCAGCGCCTCCGGGCGCAGCGCCGCGGCTCTCACCACTGACGTCCGAATGCTCTGCGAATCGGCCTCGAACAGTGACCAGGCTTCGACACATCCGTACTTAAGAATCGCCATTCAGCGGCCTTGCGGCTATGCACACTTTCGTCGGTAACTCATGCTCGCGCTGAGCCGCGACCTCTGCCGAGCTGACGCTTGAGCGAGGCGATCTGGGTTCGCAGCGCAGTGTTCTCGGTGTTCGCGGCGCGGAGTCGCGTGCCAAGATACAGAACCACGCCAATGAGGCAAGCGAAGAATGCGAACTCCATAGGTTATCTATGGCTCGCAGCCCGCGGCTTCCATAGCACGGCAGGAGGACTGTGATCATCCAGCGCACCCGACTTGGGATGCTGCGTGACACACAAGTGCGGTCGCGGGCGGCGGCTATCTTCGTACCCGATGTCGCACTCGCCGACATCACAGGTGAAGATCAGCACTTCCTCAGCAGGAGAAAACGTTCCAGTCTTCCGGGAGCCCATGGGACTTCCCCTCCCTAAGCGGCAGGCAGCGTGGGCTGCACGGTCAAGCGTTGCTGGGCGACCTTCTGCAAGCTGTGCGTGGACTGGTGCTGTCGGCATAAAACGAACAACTTCGTATTGCGTCCGAGCCTGGCGCGCAGGATCGTCGGATCACCACAGATCTCACAATCTTGCGCGACGCGACGCTGGAGCCACAGATCAGTCTCGCGATCAAGCTGGTATTGCAGATGATGAGCGAGTGCTTCGTCGGAGGATTCGTGGCCGGAGCATCCGACCGCGCAGTAGCCTGCTCGTCGTACTGCCTGACCGTTGATTACCACCGCGTACCACTTGCCAGCGTCTGCTCCGACCTCGCACTTGCGTGTGGTAAGCATGTCTCCGTCTCACTAGTCCCGGCGCGTCCAGAGCGCCACGATCTCACCGCACGCACCACGTAGGCGTAGGGTCACAGCTGCGGAGATCCGCGCTTGGAGCCTGCGATACTTGTGGGGTCTCGGTCATGCGCCTCGTTGATCTTGAGTGCGCGGCCGTCAAAATCGGTTCCGTTCAGCGCCTGCATCGCACGCGACGCATCGGCATCCGACATCTCCACAAAGCCGAAACCGCGTGGGCGGCCGGTGTCGCGATCGGTGATGAGTGAGACTTTCTCGACAGTTCCATGCGGGCTAAACAGAGTCCGCACGCCCTCTTCGGTAGCAGCAAAGGGGAGATTTCCGACGTAGAGTTTGGTCACTTCAGGGTGCTCACAAGAGATGGATGAGAAATGGCAGGTGCTCCTGCCGCGCGGTCACGGAGATTTCTGGAGTGGCGGTCTTTGGCCAGATAGGCACGCCGAATCGGCGCCGGCCAAGGGCAGACAAGGCGGAAATTTACGAACCGCCTGCAGTGTATCCGATCCCGTGCACAGCTGCGGGACTTTCGTGCGATACGGCCGTTGGAAACCGCACGCCGGGCGGGCCTGACCGACGACACCTCGCCCGCGGATTTCGAGTCCGAGCGTTGTGCTTCCAGCTCATTGCGCCGAGCTGAGCTCGGCTCCAGCGCCCATGTACGCGCTCGCCTCCAGCGTCATGTGCACGCGGTGAGTCGGGCGACGCGATAGGCAAAGACGGCAGGCGCTATGAAGCAGGCAACCGTGCGAGCTCGGGGTGCAGGGAAGCCTGCAGCGACTGGGTTGTTGCCCCGTAAAGGGGTTTCCCCTCTTTGGCAAATTCCAAAAGCAGAACCCGCGCAAGGGTCGGCGCCGCCATCCCGACCAGTTGCCTGGTCTTCGAGTGGATTCCGTACGAAACAATGAGCATCTCACCGTCCAGCGCATAAAGGCCCTGCACCTGTCGCCCCTCATGCTCGGCTGTGACGTTGATCCACTGCGGGGATTTCTCGTTCATCAGGCGGGACTCCCCGGCATCTTCAGCAGATTCGATAGATCCAAGGCCGCGACGGGCTTCAAAAGGTAGCGCTCGAAGCCGGCTACGCGGGCCAGCTCGCGATCCTCGTGCTCGCGGCTCGTCGTCAGCGCGATCAATCGCAGCTTCCGTGTTCGTGCGCGTTCACGCAACGTTTGCGCCAGCTCGTAGCCATTGACATCCAACAGGTCCACCTCCAGCAGAATGACGGAGGGCTCAAAAACGGCCGCGATAGCCAGCGCGGCGTCGCCGGAGTAGGCGAGGCGGGTCTCGGAGTGGCCCGCTGCGTGCAACATGAGCTCAAGCGAACATGCGGAATTCACGTCGTGGTCGATGATAAGAATCGGCACGGGCGCGGAGACAGCCGGCATCTGACCGCCCTCATCCTGCAACGCAAGGTTGCGGGAGAGCGTGCTGCGCAAGCTCTCTCTGCGATAGACCTTCTCACTCTGTTCCGCCTTCTCGAACCTGCGCTCGCCCGCAAGCGTAGGTACGCCATTGGCAATCCTGACATTGACATCGACAGCCGGCAGGTCAGCACGAACGAGGTATTCGCCATCCGTCTCGCGTACCAGGCTCATAGAACTCCTCCTTCATGAAGACTGCAGACGGCCGTTCGCTGAGGAAATCAGTATGGCCCCTATATGCTCATGCCGTACTGCTACTTGTCCTCTTGATTTGTCGAGGAGACGCCCCAACGGCTGGAAGCGCTGCAGGTGCTCAAGCGCGCGACGATCACGGCATTTCGGTGGCACGGCCTGCGCCACGTCATTGCGCTACGCGCACCTGGCTCCCGATCGGCGCGGTGAGGCGGTCGTGAAGCTCAAGGAAAAGGAAAAGCCGAATCTTGCGCTTACCGTGGCAGCACCGATCCGGGCGTTAGGGCGGGCGCACCCGATACGCGGATCGTCAGGTCCAACCGCGGCCCCACATTGCGCGGATCCGTAGCAACAGGCAACGCCCATAGTGGTGCCGCACTGGGGAAAATCGCAGAAAAGCAAGCAGCGCCGCAGGAAAGCGAGTACTCTGAGTCCGGCTCGTAATCTTTCGGTTTGTCTGTCTTGCCCGCGCTGCGCCCTTGGCGCTTCGCTCAGGGCAGTCTTTCACCCTCGCAAGCTTTGACGAACCAGGCGGCAGGTCTTACCTGCTCATTCGTTCTTCTTTTCGTGAGTACTTTACTAGTGACCAAATTATACGTAGGAAATTTGCCCTTTAACGCGACCGATGAGGCGGTGAGCGCTCTGTTTTCCAAGCACGGGGCCGTCGAGAAGGTCTCGTTGATCACCGATCGCGATACCGGTCGCCCGCGCGGTTTCGGTTTCGTGGAGATGTCGAACGCCGACGCATCGCGTGCGATGCAGGCGCTGAACGGTGCCGACTTCGACGGCCGAGCCCTCAAGGTCAGCGAAGCGCAGGAACGCGAGCGCTCGGGCGGCGGCAGGCCGCGTCGCTACTGAAGCGCGACTGGTTCGCGGGTCACCGAGTGACCGATGGCCTGGCGTAGGTCAGGGTTGTTTCACCCGGCCGAGGAAATCCTCGTCGTGACGTGCGACGTGTGCGAACGCGACATCGGGTACGAAGACGGACGCCGGCCACATGAGCACTTTCGCATCACCCGGCACCCCAATCCGGGCGCCATCGACCAGCAGGAGCCCCCTGTCGTCATCTGTTCGCGCGAGTGTCTGCGGGCGTTTGCGGCGAACACGCCGGGTCCGGACCGCGTGGCTTCTTTGCCAAACCGCGGCCGGCCGCGCGGCAAGCGCACGACCTAGCCATGGCACGAGCTGCAGCGCGGAACCGGACGCCATCAGGGTAGAGCTTACGCACACGCTCGACACAAACCCGGCAGATCCGATCCACGCGAGTCATGCCAGACCTCAGATTGCACGGTGAATGGAGTACAGATGCGTAAGAACTATGGCCAGGTACGCAGACAAAGGGAGCTCGCCAAGAAGGTGCGGCAGCAGGAAAAGCAGCAACGCCGTACCGCGCGCCTGACTACGGCCGCCACGACCGCGGATCCTGCAGCGCCGGAGGATGAACCGGCCACGGTGGCGAAGCCGATCTTGCACGACCCATCATGAAGCTCGCCCTGGTCAGCCCGGCTGCCGAACGCCAGGAGCGGCGTGAACGCTTACGGCGCGATCGCGCCGCGGCGCTCGCGTTACGCGAGGTATACCCCGCGGTGCTGCAGCTGCGGCTGGACCTGGTGTTTCAGAGCTCCACCTCGAATAACCCCGCCCCGCAATCGCACACGCTGCACGCGCCAGCGCGGGCCTTCTTCGAGTTTCCCTGTCCCTACGCGGACTGTGACGGGCATTTCGATCTCGGCGCCGCGGTTAAGACGGCCATTTCCGACCCCAGGCGCCGTGCGGCGGGAGAACTGCGATGTTCCGGCATGCGTGCAGTGCACGTCGGCGGCAAAGAGTCCTGTCAGCTGCTGCTCGGTTACACCGTAACCGCAACTTTCGAAGCAAATGCATGAGGCAAGCGCAAGTCCGGCACACCTTGTGGAGGCTATGCGATGAGCCAGTACGAGTTCACCGCTTCGCTGCGCATGCGTCATCCGCGCATCGATCCGACCACGATCACGCAGACGCTCGGCATCAAGCCGCAGCATACCTGGCAGTCAGGCACGCCGCGCATCGGTCCCGAAGGCGAATCCCTGGAAGGCCTCTACCGCGAGAGCTATTGGATGGCGCGGCTGATGGAGACCCCGCAGCTTTCCTCAGACCAGGTCTCGGTCGAAGGCGTGCTACGGGAGACTCTCGCGAACCTGCGACGCTCTCAGGCTTTCCTCGAGCGGATACAGGCCGAAGGCGGTGTCACGGAGCTCCACGTCAGCCTGTTCGCCCGCACAGACTTCAGCCTGGAGCTGCCGGCATCGACTCTGGCGCTGCTTGGCCGGCTCGGAGTGGGGGTCGCGCTTGAAATTCATACCCAATCTGCGCAAACCGCCGAACCAGAACGACAGGCAATCTGATCATGTGGACAACTACGCCGCAGCATCGCTTATGACGGACAGACCTTCGGCTTCGCGCCCTGTCGTTGACATCGTCCGCACTCACGCCGAACGACTGGCCCAGGACGCGGAGGAGCGGCTGCAACAGCGGCAGCGCGAGCTCGCCGAGCAGAACTCGATCGCCAATCCCCCCGATGTTCGAATCCGCGCATGGGAAAAAGTCCATGCACTGCGCATGCCGGGTGACGCGGCACATCCGGTGCTGGATGTAATCGCGCACGGTACCGGTCTGACACTTGAACAGATACGTGAAGAGCAACGCGCACGCCTGGCACTGCGCACCAAACGCTCCGCAGGCCAGCACTCGAGTGAGCCCGCTAAGAGCGAGACCTCCAATTCGGGGGGTGACACGCAGATCTCGTAGTCACGGACGATTCCGCCGGAACTTCCCGCTGTCCAGATTTGTCGCGTGCTTGTAAGCGCCGTCGAGTACGCCCGCGATTGGTCCTCCTCATGTTCGGCCCCCGCTCGATGGTCCGGTCTGGCCGATCCCTCACGCGATCGGCCAGACCGGAGAGATCACGGTACGTTCACCTTGATCTTGCGCGTTCGGAACTCGACCCGTTTCGGAATCCGGACCGTAAGCAACCCGTCCTTGAGGGTCGCTTCAATCCGCTCGGTTTCGAGCTCGCCGCTCAAGACAAAGCTTCGACGGTACTTCGTGGTCTGTAGATCCGCATAGAGGGCGGCCATCCCCGTCGGCATATCGATGTTCATGTCGCCCTCGAGCAGCAGTTCATTGCGGTCCGCCTGGACGTTCAGCTTGTCTCTGGGTACGCCGGGCATCTCCGCCTGCACTGTGATCTGATGGGCGTCCTCGAAGATATCGACCGCGGGAATGAGCACGGTTTCTCTCTCGCGGGTCAACCTTTTCTCGACGCCGGTGGCCTCTGGCGTCGCAACGTCTTGTTTGGCAGTCATGAGTATGTCCTCCCTATCCGCTCAGCTCACCGTGATCTGCCGTGGTCGGGCGGCCTCACGACGCTGAACCGTGATCTGCAACACCCCATCGCGGTACCTGGCCTCGACCCGCTCCGGGTCCACGTCATCGGGGAGCGTGATCACCCGCCTGAAATCTCCGTCATAGCGCTCGCGTCGGTAATACTCGGCGTTTTCGTTCGCCTCTACCTCGCGGCTGCCCGACAGGGACAGCAGGTTCTGCTGGATCGACACGTCGATCTTCTTAGGATCCAGCCCGGCGGCGAACAGATACACGTCAACTCGCTCAGGCGTAGCGCCGACATTGATCGGTGGGAACGTGCCACGCTGCACAGCGCGGATCCCGGCGGGCCAGGGTGAGTGGCCGAAAAGCTGGCCCATCTCACTCTCCAGGCGTCTGAACTGATCGAACAGGTCGGTCTCGAAGGCGCCGAACAAACTCTCGAACATGGCAAACACCTCCTCTGGCGTTGGGTGAACGACCGCAAAGTAGGTTCGCAGAACTGCGTTTCAAGGCCCGAGCAGCGCTTCGTGAAGGCGCATCCCTCGCCGGCACGGATTACTGCGCCGCGGAGGCCAGGCAGCCTCGCAGAATCAAGTACTTAGATTAGACGATTGGCCTAAGGGCGCGGGCATGTGGACTGATTTTAATGACCTCGGGTCCTAATCCGCCGGCACCGTCCTGTCCTTCGCCCACTCGCGCAGTGACGCCACACTCTCCGCCATGACCACCGCCAGCGGTCGCGTCGCTGCGATCTCGGCAGCGAGCAGCTGCGCATCGGGCGCGACGTGCTTGGCGTGCGCGCTGTAGAGCGCGGCAACGATCGCCTGCTCGATCTCGGCGCCCGAGAAGCCCTCACACTCGCGGGCCAACGTGCCGAGGCTCGCGCCATCCAGGGCCACGCCTCGCCTCGCTGCGTGGATGCGCAGGATCTCCGCGCGTGTGCTCAGATTCGGCAGATCGACGAAGAAAATCTCATCGAATCGCCCCTTGCGGATCAGCTCCGGAGGGAGCTCGGCGATGTCGTTCGCGGTCGCCACCACGAACACCCGGCTGTTCTTCTCGGCCAGCCAGGTAAGGAACGCACCCAGCACACGCCGCGTCGCTCCGCCATCGGAATCCCCGGAGGCGAAGCCCTTCTCGATCTCATCGATCCACAGCACGCACGGAGCGAGCACGTCGGCGGATGCCAGCGACTCCCGCAGGTTGCGCTCGGATTCGCCGATGTACTTGTCGTACAGCGAGCCGCAGTCGAGCCGCAGCAGCGGCACGTGGAAGATCCCGGCGCTGGCGCGTGCCGCGAGGCTCTTGCCGCAGCCCTGGACCCCGAGCAGCAGCACGCCCTTGGGGGGATCGAGGTCAGGTGCCGAGCCGTCGAAGGCGGCGCAGCGCTTCTCCAGCCAGGCCTTGAAGCTCACCAGGCCGCCGACGTCCGAGAGCTGCGCGGTGTCGTGCTCGTAGCGCAGCACGCCGCCGTGATTCAGCAATTCGTACTTGGCCTGCATGACCCGCGGCACGTCCGAGAGCTCGATCGCGCCGTGATCGCAGATCGCCTTGCGCGCGAGACGTTGCGTATCGGCTGCCGACAGACCGCCCATGTTCTCAACCAACAGGTCGAGCGCGCGCGGATCGATCTTCACGGCCTGGCGGGGATTGGCGCGCGCCCACTGGCGCGCCACCTCCTCGACTAGTTGCTTTCGCTCATTGCGGTCGGGCAGTGCGAGCGTCACGCGCGCCGAGAGATGCTCGAGCTCGTGCGGAATCTGGGTCTCGTAGCCGATCAGCACCACGGTGCGGGCGCAGCGCTCGTAGTCCTGCGCGATGTCCTTGAGCAGCCGGACGATGGTCGGATCCTGCAGGTAAGGATGGAAGTCGAGCAGCGCGTAGACTCCGGCGAGCGGCGTCGCGCGGATGTGCTTGAGGATGTCCGGTGGCTGCGCCACCGTCCGCAGCGGCGGCCCGAGGTCCTGATCGAGGCGCTTCAGCCCGTCCGTCACGGTCCACTGAAAGAGCGGCAGCCCGGAGCGTGCCGGGGCGACGCCCACACCCGGGGAACGCGGCACGGGAGGTGCTGATGGCAACTGCCTGCAGGCGGCGCCGAGTGCGCTCAAGACCTGCGCTTCATCGCGCGAATCCACGACGATGATCGGCACGCGTGAGCGCAGCAGGACTTCCAGATCGTTGGCTTGCATGGCTCAGGTCAGCTTAGCAGAGGTGCCGTGCGGGAACTGAGACGCCGGCCCGGGCTCCCGGGGATGGTCCTTAACTGCTCGCTACCTCTGCGTGCGCAGCGCGGTCTATCTTGTGGGCGAGCTGCACCATCGAATGGTCGGCGATGGGATTCCAGCCGTAGAAAAGACTGTAACGCGTACCCCCGATGGCCGGCTGCTGCGCGGTGGGCTTCTCGACCAGGCTCATCAGTGAGCGCGCGAGCGCCAGGATCTCTCCGCGCTCATAGATGCGACCGATCGACAGCTCGCGCTTGTTGGAGTCACGAAGCTCAGGCGCGACGCTGAAATAACCGGTCACGGGAGACGGATCAAAGGCGTAGACCTCGCTCACCCTGGGAACGATGCCGGCCGGATCGATTGGCAACGAGTAAGCGAACTGCTGGGCGAGCCCTCCACCGAGGGAATGACCCGTGGAGAAGAGCTTGGGTCGCGAGGAGGCCGCAAAGCGACGCCTGTACTCCTCTACGAAAGCAGGTCCGAAGGTCCGCACGACCTGCGTGTATTCATCGTCGTGCCAGGGAATGAACCATCGCAGGTTCGAGAACCAGTCCTTCCAGTCGTCGAAGACCGTGCCGCCGAAAGCGACCGCAAGCGCGCCACGCGCATGGTTTTCCCAGACCTCGACCCGAAGATGCGCGCTCTCGATCTGTTGCCACATCGAGAGCGGCTCAAATTGCGGCCAGCGCGACCAGCCGGCGTGCTCGAGGACAGGCACGGGGTCTCGGTACGAGAGCGGCGTTCCGTCCGGCGCGGTCCTGACGGGGTGCTTCGCGTCCAAGAGCGCGTCCCGTTGTCTGCGCTTGATGCCCGCGGGAGTCCCCGCATAGGCGGCCAGGCTCATCCAGGCAAATTCCCAGTGCCGCCGTGCATACGGCGCTACCGGCAGCGGCGCGCTCAAGAAACGGTCGCCCGGCACACGGATGACGACCTCGAAGGGCGTCTGACCCAGCGCGCGAAGAATCGGGATCCCTGCGAACCAGTGGCCGGTCCCTGGAGGCGCTCGATCAGTCCCTGGGTCCATACTTCTATTGTGCATTCACGCATTCGCCGCGGGATAGACGACCTTCCCATCGGGGCGAATGACTGCGCCAGGTGTCAGCTTCGCAGCCTCCAGGCGGCCCTCTCCCATGATGTGGAAGACCTCTTCCCGACGGGTAATGAGATAGTCGGCGACGATGCGCCGGTGGCACCGCCACCAGACCGCCTCCGAGCACATGATCGCGCAGCGCTCTCTTCGCCCCTCCTCGATCAGCCGGCTTAAGCCCGCTTGAAACGCCTCCGAGAGAGCGTAGTCGGCGTAGTTGCGGAAGCTCTCGTTAGTCCAGAAAGCGTTCACGTCCGGGGTGACGGCCCGGGACTTCCCACGCAGACCTCCGAGGTCCGCCATGTGTTCATAGGAAATCTCCGAAGTCGCCAGAGCCCCCGGGAGCGTCTCCTTGTTGAACTGCGGGTTGGTGCGCGACCTTGGAACGGTCCTCACGTCCACCAGGCGACTGACCTCAGCGCCCTTCAGCAGATCGACGAATTCTTCGAGGCTCCGGGTCGAATGTCCGATGGTGAAGAACGGAATCTTCACAGGACGCCTGCAGGACTCCACGGGTCCCCGTCAGCCTCAGCGCCGCGGAAGGCACGCGGTCGCGCAGATCGCATGCGACACGTACCCCGCCGCGGTCGCGAATGCCCTACCCGGCCTATCGGGAATCGCCGTGTCCGGATCGATCCCTTCGGTGATGATTCCCGCATCCCAGGGGCTCGCGAGCAGGATCTCTTCGGCCTTGTCGTGCGAGCGCTTGAGCATGAGCTCATCCGCAATGGTCCAGGACGAGGTGAACGGCAGCCGATAGCTCCCCGGCAGGCCGTAACGATGGCCGGAGTACGAGTACTTGTAGTTCGCCGAATGCAGCCACTCGAAGGTGCGCTCGAAGAGCGGATCGTCTTCGGCGAGGAAGCCGAGGATCGGGAGCTTCAGGAGCGACCCCGGTGGAATGTCGGTCGTGACGTGCTGCCTGCCGTCCGTCGCCGACCCCAGGATCGTCCCGGCGGCTCCTGGGGCATCGCTGACGACGGCATTCTTGAGGACCGCCTCGCGCAGCGCCACCGCACGCCGGCGCGCATCGGAGGCCGCGCCGCCCTCGTGCAGGCGATCGTACAGCTCCCCGAGGTCGCGCAGCGCGCGCCAGGCGA
>Ga0335079_10000480_pt1 | contig 45636 bp, 35 predicted proteins | sample Lox_Sample_33_FD_206719 | JGI IMG/M metagenome (GOLD analysis project Ga0335079, IMG submission 206719) | Soil microbial communities from Loxahatchee National Wildlife Refuge, Florida, United States - Lox_Sample_3.3 | ecosystem: Environmental > Terrestrial > Soil > Wetlands | place: USA...
GTAGTTTTTTTGTTGTAAAGCCCATCGGCGCGCGCTTCTGACGGCGAATTTCCACGTCGATGCGTTCCTGGGCTCTACGACCCAAGATCAACGGCGTTATCGAGCAGCGACTTCAGTTCCGGATGGTCAGTGAGGTGCGCCTTCAAGGCACGGCCACAAGCAGTCGCCGCGGGAGCGATACCGCTGCCGCAGCGACGAACAGGCGCCTCCACCGCCTTCCGTCACGCCAGCGTTGCTTACAACGCTCATCAACGCGCTACGGTGTGCGTGATCAGGATCAGATGCAAAGGTGCATCGGTCGTAATCACTCATGATCAATTTCGGCGGTGAGCGAGTCTGATTGGGCGACTGATATGGGACAGATCATCCGATAAGAGGTAGCCGACACCCGGAAGCGGAATGTTCGTGTGTGACGCACCGGCCTGAGTGGTGCCGGTCAGCCCGGGCGAACAAGGCGCAGCAGTCAAGTCGGCTAGAAGGGGAATCTCCTTCTCTTATCGAAGTACCACGCTCCCGCCGAGCGCCCCGGTCGATACCTGACACGGCAGCAGGTTGGGAGTGGGCGCGCCTCGCGGAATCGGCGGGCTTGCGCTTTCCGGAGTAGTCCGTCCGGCAGCTTTATCGGTGGACGCCCGGCGCCGCCGGTTCGCTGAGCGCCAATGCGGACATTATTATCAACACCAACGGGGGCACTCCCACTCTCACTGTAACCGAGCCCGGAAGCCTCGCGATCTTCGGCAGCGGCCCGCACCACAAACTTCCGATTTCACTCACAGCGTCGCCGTCGGCGCACAGGGGTTGTTTTTGCTGCTTCTGGTGATGTTCGGCGTCAGTGTCACCGACTGCGGCTTGGCGAAAAATCGCCGGCGAGGTAAGGATAGCGAACCGGAGAAAGGTAGATCTGATGCCATCGTTCGGCGTTACGCGCCTCATTACGGCGGCCTTCTCGGCCCTGCTGTTCAGCATGGTCAGCGCGCAGGCGTTGGAGTTGAGGCGCGTAGCGGTCGACCCGTCGCCGTTCGTGGTCATATCGGCCGTGGGGCCGATCGTTCCAGGCGATGGTGAGCGGCTTCAAGCCTTTCTTGCGGCATTGCCGAGGGGCGACCGGCTCTATGGATTCGTGGTCGATAGCCCCGGCGGCAACATTTTCGAGGCGGAGCAAATCGAGGCGCTCATCCGCGGGCACAGCATTTTTGTGCCCGCGGGCGGCCAATGCGCGTCGGCGTGCTTCCTTCTGTTTGCGGCAGCCGCGCACAGGGTCGTCGCCGAGGATGCGCGGATCGGCGTCCACAATGCGAGCGAGGCGGGAGCGCTCACGCACAATTCGCTTGCCTTCACTGATTGGCTGGCGCGCGATCTTCGCGCGGACGACGTTCCGGCGGGAATCATCGCGAAGATGGCTACGACCGCGCCCAGCCGTATGGCGTGGCTTACGCGCGCTGATCTCAAATCGATGGGGACCTCGATTCTGCTGATGCACTGAAGACCATCGATTGGCGCAAGGCACCTGACAACAAAGCGACGCTGCACTGGATCCAATCGCGGCGGTGTAGCGAATTGTACTTTTTTCGATATGCAGCGTTATCCGGCTTTGTTCAGCGCCGCCCGCAGCTTTGCCTCGGCTTCACTGGAGAGGGAGGTCCTCAGAATCCGAGGCTTGTAGGGCTCAATTTCGGGTAAAACCTTGTCTTCCGCTACGCTCCGGAAAAGCACGAAAAGCGCGGATGATCCTTCGGGAATCGTCTCACCGACGCTCCGTATAAAGTCATCGCGGATGCCGTAATCGGCCAGTGATCCCGACAAGGCACCGAAGCCCGCGCCGGTGATCCCGCCAATCGCCATTCCTGCAAGGGGGTTCAGGAAAAGAAGCCCGACCAAACCTCCCAACAGCATGCCTCTCGCGCCGCCCGAGGTAGCACCGATCGCTGTGAGATTAACAGCTTGTTTGATATGAACTTTGCCGCCTTTTTCCCGCTCAACCACACACGCATCTTCCAAATCGATCAGATATTCTTTTTGCAGTGAGCGAAGCTTATTCAGCACTTCATCAGCGGTATGGATTCCGTCAAAATCGAAGACGACGAGGTTGCTCATGTCTGTCCTCCCTCCCGGAATGCTTAGCCTGATGTATTGTTCGACCGTCTGAAGTCAATTCGGGTAGCGACGGAAATTTGCTTGGACGAGTAACGGGAGGGAAAGCTTGCGGGGAATCGCACGATCGCCCCGTTGGTCCGCAAAAGTCACGCGCGCAATACCCCTGGTGCAGATCAACCCTGTTGTCTCTGCGGTGCGGCTCTTTGTGCCACACCCAACGATGATCATTCCAACGCCGGCGCCTCTTTCTACCACTCGAGGCGGGTGGACACGGCCCTACCGTTCAACGAATTGCAGCGGCTCTCCCGGATCAACGAGGCCGCCCAGGCGGCCGACGGCGCGCCGGAGCCGCGTTTTCGCGACTTGCCACCTGCGGTCTCTTTACGGAGGCTGAAATTCTCTCAAACTGCTAGAGGGAGGGCAGCAATCGTTCGAGAACCATGCCGATATGCTTGGGCGAGCCCTTGTGAGAGAGCGTTAGGGCCGCTGCGTCTGCTCGCGGGGTGAAGCTTACTCGATTTGCTTAGCCGGAGATTTTCGCGAATTGACCCGTTGTGGACAGAGGGTCGCGGTCTCAGATTATGCTATTCGTGGCGTGTTCCGGTCCTCTCGGGAGTCACGAATGACGAATTCTCGACTGGCAGGACGATCGCAAAAGAATATGACCGGCGGCAGCGGCCGACCGAGACGTCGCATCACAGTCAGGAGCATACTCGCGCTTCTCGTGATCGCGTGCTCCGCGATGGCTCCATCGGCCGCTCGGTCGCAATCGAGCGTCATCTATAGCGTCGATTTCTCAGGATTTCCCGGCGGATCCGTTCTGAAATGGCTCGGCTCGAGAGGATTCGTAGCCAAACAGGACGCAGGCAACTCCAAGAAGGTCGTCTATTCGGTCGCGCGCGACACGCTCAGGCTCGAAACCAAGACGCGCGCCTTTGGCCTTCTGCTGAATGAAGCGAATGTCCGAGACTACAGCCGGATTCGCATCGAATGGGGAGTCGATGTGTTCCCGCCGGGCGCCTCGTATGAGAAGGGAATAAGAAGCGAAGCGATTATGGTCTATGTTTTCTTTGGCAAGGAGCGACATGCGAGCGGATCGCTTTTCATCCCGGATAGTCCTTATTTCATCGGTCTCTTTCTCTGTGAGTCTGAAGCGACCAACAAGCCCTTCACGGGTCGATACCATCGCGCCAGCGGTCGCTTCGTCTGCGTCGATCGGCCATCCCCAGGGACCTCCGTGACGACCGACTTCCCGATCGCCGAGGCCTTCACTCGAATCTTTGGCAAGAACCAAGCGCCGGACATCAGCGGAATCGGCATTGCGATCGACACGGCAAACGTCCGCGGCACAGGCATCGCGAAATCGTTCATCAGAAAGATCGAATTTCTCAAGTAACGAGCCACCCGCTCATCGACTTGAACGTGCTCCCGCCGTCCGTTGACGCCCGAGGTTGCCACAAACCGGACTTTGAGACCTCGCCATTGACCGGCCTGAGTTGAAGATTAGTTTCATCGTCAATCCTGTGGCGCAAGAGCACCCGCGAAGTCCGTACTTTTGATACCGTGAGGGAGGCGGACCGGGTGAGGTTTAACGCCCGGGGCCGTATTTGATCATCGAAGGACCGATGGTGCGGATCGGCGCCGAGCGGCGCTCCGCCACATCGGCTCGCTGCGTGGGAAGCAGAAGGGGTGCATTTTGATGGCCGATGCTCACGCTGTCCCAGGGGCAAACAGGTTCGAACTCAGAGTGACCGCAGACAGCCATTTTGCCTGGTTGCGCACCCGCTTCAGCGTCGAACGCACGATGATGGCATTTCAGCGGACGGCCATCGCGTTGATCGGCTTCGGCTTTGCAATCGTTCAGTTCCTTGCGCGGTTGCAGGACATTCCCGGCGCGAAACCGGCCTACTTACCGCACTCGCCCGAGTATCTGGGTCTCGCATTGATCGGCTGCGGTATTTTGGCCCTGATCATTTCGGTTTGGTACTACCGATGGACGGTCCGGTACATGTGGAGTGAAACGTTTGCCCCACTCGCCGGAATGACCCGGAAGGAAATGCCTTCGCCCGCCGTGTCGGTTTCGTTGCTTCTCACGGCGATAGGACTGTTCGCCTTCTTCGCCGTGCTGTTGCGTCTGCTTTAAGTGGCTCGGGAAAATCGCGGCTTCCGAGACTTCGAATTCGGCGACCAATAGAGGGAGATCAAGATGGCCCAAGCACGCAAACCCAACATCCTCTTCATCATGAGTGACGACATCGGCTGGTTCAACATCAGCGCCTATAATCACGGCATCATGGGGTACCGCACTCCGAACATCGACCGGATCGGCAAGGAAGGCGCGATGTTCACGGACTTCTACGGCCAGCAGAGCTGCACTGCGGGGCGTGCCGCCTTCATCACCGGACAAAGCCCGATCCGCACCGGCCTCACCAAGGTTGGCTTCCCCGGCGCGAAGCTGGGCCTCAGCGCAGCGGACCCCTCGGTGGCGCAATTCCTGAAGAATCTCGGTTATGCCACGGGGCAGTTCGGCAAGAACCATCTCGGCGACCGCAACGAGCACCTGCCGACGGTGCACGGTTTCGAGGAGTTCTTCGGCAACCTCTACCATCTCAATGCCGAGCAAGAGCCGGAAAATTCCGACTATCCAAAGGACCCCAACTTCCGCAAGAAATTTGGTCCGCGCGGCGTGCTGAAATGCTGGGCCACCGACAAGGACGACACGACCGTCGACGAGGCCTTCGGCAAGGTCGGCAAGCAGAAGATCGAGAACACCGGACCGCTCAATACAAAACGCATGGAAACGGTGGATGAAGAGTTCCTCGCCGCGGCGCTCGACTTCATGCAGCGCAAGACCAAGGAGGGCAAGCCGTGGTTCTGCTACATGAACACCACGCGCATGCACATCTGGACGCACCTCAAGCCCGCATCAGTGGGCAAGACCGGTCTCGGCCTCTATCCCGACGGTATGGTCGAGCTCGATGGCTATGTGGGTCAGCTACTCGATAAGCTCGACGAGCTTAAGGTTGCCGACAACACCATCGTGGTCTTCACCACGGACAACGGTGCCGAAGTCATGTCGTGGCCGGACGGCGGTTCGACCCCATTCCGCGGTGAGAAGGACACGAACTGGGAGGGCGGCTGGCGCGTACCCTGCCTGATGCGCTGGCCGGGCGTGATCGCGCCCGGGCGGGTCGTGAACGACATCTGCTCGCTGCAAGATTTCATCCCGACCTTCGCGGCAGCGGCCGGCGAGACTGATCTCGTCGAGAAGGTGAAACGCGGCTACAAAATCGGCGACAGCACGTTCAAGGTCCACCTCGATGGCTACAACTTGATGCCGTTCCTCAAAGGTGACCAGAAAGCATGCCCGCGCGAGGGATTCCTATACTGGAGCGATGATGGGGAGCTGCTCGCGCTGCGTGCGAGAGAGTGGAAGATCGTCTTCGAGGAGCAGCGTCACGAGGGGCTTGCGGTGTGGCGCGAACCGTTCTCGAAAATGCGCTTGCCGAAACTCTTCAACCTGCGCTCTGACCCGTTTGAGCGCGCGGAAGAAAGCGTGCTTTATGAAAAGTGGTTTATTGACCGCGCCTTTGCGCTGGTACCCGCGCAAATGATCGTTGGCAAGTGGCTCGAGAGCTTCAAGGAGTTCCCGCCTCGCGCCAAGTCCGCGAGCTTCAGCATCGACCAGATCGTGGAACAATTGATGCCGAAGACCTGAAGCGTTTGTTATTTGAGACGGGGGCGAAGAGGTGCAGACAGGAAAGGCGAACCTGGATTGCGGCCTCTTCGTCCTCGATCAGATGCGTTTCGCGGGCACTGGAACCTTGTGTTTCGACGCGCCGACGCCTTGCAGAGATCAGCCCCTTTCCTCCACCGCCTTGATCTCTTCCATGGGCACCGCGATGGGTGGGATGCCCGCGCGCTCCTGCTGCAGCAGCATGAAGGAATGACTGTCGCGGCCGCTCCAGCCCCGGTTCATCGCCTCGGTGATCTCCTGCGCGACCAAATTGCAGAGCCGCATGGGAACGCTGGCGTCGCGGGCAAGCTGAAGCGCGAGCAGAACATCCTTTTGCAGCAGCCGGAGTTGGAATTTGGGCGGATCGAAACGGCCGAGCATGAAACGCTCGCCCAGCCGGTCAAAGGTGCGTTGCCGTCCGCTGGCACCTTGGCGGATCGCCTCCCAGAGCGGAAGCGGTTCCACACCCGCCTTGACGCCCATTGTAAACACCTCCGCCAGCACCGCGCTGATCGCCGCGCTGGCGCAGTTGTGCGTTAACTTGGCAATCGTTCCCGCACCGATCGGACCGATATAGCGCGCTTGATCGCCCATGGCATTCAGCACGGCTTGATAACGATCGAAAGCCGCCTTGTCGCCGCCAACCCAGATCGCGAGCCGGCCGCTGGTGGCACCGGCCGGTCCGCCGCTCACGGGAGCATCGAGGAAATCGATGCCTTGCGCCGCGAGGCTCGCGTGCAGGCGCCGCACGACGTCGACGCCGTTGGTGGAAAGATCGAACCAGGCCGCACCCTTGCGGAACCCGGCGGCCAGACCGTGCTCGCCCTGTCCCACTGCTTCGACATCGGCCGGCGTCGGCAGCGATGTGAAAACGAGCTCGCAAGCCTCGGCCACCGCGCGCGGCGTCGCCGCCCAGACCGCGCCATTCGCGAGATGGTGCGAGGCGGCCTGTCGCGTGAGGTCATTCACCACCAGGGCATGGCCGGCCTTCTGCAGATTGGCCGCCATGCCGCTGCCCATCATGCCGAGCCCAATGAAGCCGATCTTCATGCGTCGCCTCCTTCATTTGTGTGCGTCGCGGTTTGCGAAAACACCGCTCAAGGGGGTCAGGGCGGCGGTCGGCTCGCTATCCCTCCCAGCCTTCGAAAAACGGGAAGCGCGCCTCCCAAAACTTCGCCAGACGCGGATCGGCATCAACGTGGCGCACGACCTCGGCCATCCCCGGCGCTTCGCGATAGAAGCGATTCCGGTGCGGCGACCAGCGAGATACTGTCGCTACGTATAGGTCCAGGACACCCAGCTCATCGCCCAACAGGAAGCGGCCGGGCCGGACCTGTGCATCCATCCAACGCCAGCAGTCGGCGCGCCGGTTGGCAATGCGTTCCAGAACGACCTCCACTTGCCCTTTGTCCGAAACCAGCCGCATGGGATCGCCGCGCACCCAGGCAAGTCCATAGATCGCAGAGGAAACGTAGGCCATCCAGCGGAGGAAAGCCGACCGCCGCTCGTCGCTGGGACGCGGCGCGAGACCCGCGGTGGGATAGTGATCGGCGAGCCAGATCAGGATGGCCGCACTCTCGGTCATCACTTCACCGCCCGGGAGGACGAGCGCGGGCACTTGGCCGAGAGGATTGACCTTGAATACCCCCGGATTGCGAGAGACGTCTCGCAAAACGGTTTCGCCGATCACTTCATAAGGCGCGCCGATCAGTGTGAGCGCCGCCTCTACCGGCACCGAGCCCGAACCGGGTGAGCCATAGACAGTGTAAGGTCCGTCCATTGCTTCGCGCCACCACTGGGACAACTGTAGGTGATGGAAAAGAAGCGCCTTGGCCACGGCAATGTCCAGCGCCGAGTTGCACAGCGGGTTCTGCATGCCGCCCGTTCTTGGCACATTTCGGAACTCGACAAGGCATTGCGTTTGAGTCCGACGAACAGGAATCATATAAATAGATGCGGGCGACCGAGGAACCCTGGAACAAGTTCCTTGCCTCCATGATCAAGAAGCGCTGTCCAAATCTATCCCGGCAATTGCTGGCGGTGCTGGGGCTGTCCGCGATCGCTGTCTTGACCTCTGAGCCGGGGCAGGCGCAGACGCCTGCGGCCATATGCGCGCGGGTAGGGACCGACGACACGCCGCGAGCGATACCCGAAGCTCTGGCGCCGGCCGTCAACGCGACGTTCGGCACGGACATGCCAGCCGCGCTGGCGGTCAAAACGACCGTGTTCCGTTGCGCCGACGGGCATGTGCTGGTGTGTACGGCTGGTGCCAATCTTCCCTGCGGTCCGGCAAATACCAGCCCAACGCCGGGGCCTGGCGTGGTGGACTGGTGTCGCGACAATTGGGACGCCGCCTTCATTCCCGCGGCCGTGGTCGGGCACGACACCATTTATGCGTGGCGGTGCCAGGACGGTGCGCCGCATATCGTGCGCCAGATCGAGGAGGTGGACCCGCGCGGATTCATCGCCCGATTCTGGAGGGTGCTGGGCTAATCACCGACTAAATCAGCAACATCATTGGGGAGTAGCGCCATGGATTTACTCAAACACCTGCCGAGCCCGATCGCTCCGAGCTTCAGCGAAGCACTGCGCATCGATACGCAAGCCGGCTGCTGGATTTTCGTCTCCGGCCAGGTCGGCGTGCCATTGCCGCCCGACAAGGGCGGCGTCACGTTCGAACAGGAGGTGCGTACGATCTTCGAGCGCATCCGGGATTCGCTCGGCAAACTCGGCGCCGGCATGAACCATGTCGTCAGCATCAAAACATATTTGACCGATCTCGGTCCCTATGCGGTGTTCTCGCGCATCCGCGGCGAGTTCTTTCCGAAAGACCCCCCCACCAGCACCGCCGTGCAAGTCGCGGGCCTGTTGCTGAACGCGAAGATCGAGATCGACGCCATCGCCTTCCTGCCCGCAGGTCCCGCCGCTTGAACGCGATCCTGGCCTGGTGCCGGGCCCGCACCTGGGCTCGGCGGTAGTGATGGAGCGGTCCATCGACGCCGTCGCCGGGGGCGCTCATTGATGACGCTATGACGACTCCACGCGAAGTGCCTCCATGTACGGTGTTCCATACTTGTATTAGGCTTCGCCAACTAGGGCAGCGAGGTATTCCGTGTCGCCGGAACGCGTCGAACGAAGACTTGCCGCGATCCTAGCCGCCGATGTCGCCGGCTACAGCCGACTGATGAGCGTCGATGAGGAAGACACTCTCGCGCGCCTCAAGGCACATCTTGCCGAGCTGATTGACCCGAAGATTATCGAGCACCGGGGCCGAGTAGTGAGGATCGCGGGCGACGGCATTCTTGTGGAATTTTCCAGCGTCGTAAGCGCCGTGCGGTGTGCGATCGAGATTCAGCAAGGCATGATCGCGCGCAATGCCGACATACCCGTGGACAAAAAGATCGAATTCCGCGTCGGCGTCAATCTTGGCGACATCATCATCGACGGCGATGACATCCACGGCGACGGCGTGAACATTGCCGCTCGGCTTGAAAGCATCGCGGAACCGAACGGTGTGTGCATTTCGGAAGCCTCGCACCAGCAAGTGCGCGACAAGCTGGACGTCGGCTTCGACGACATCGGCGAGCAGCAGCTCAAGAATATCGCGCGACCGGTACGCGTTTATCGAATTTCGTCGAGCGGGACCCCGGCGGCGGCGCAGCCGCCGCTTGCGTTGCCCGACAAACCCTCGATCGCGGTCTTGCCGTTCCAGAATATGAGCGGCGATCCCGATCAGGAGTATTTTGCCGATGGGATTACCGAGGACATCACCACGGCCCTGTCGCGACTGCGTTGGTTCTTTGTGATCGCCCGTAATTCAAGCAGCACTTACAAGGGAAAAGTTTTCGACGTCAGGCTGATAGCCCGCGAGCTCGGTGTCCGCTATGTGCTCGAAGGAAGCGTTCGCAAAGGCGGCGATCGGCTTCGGATTACGGTGCAACTAATCGACGCGGTGACCGGCAATCATATTTGGGCTCAGCGCTATGATCGTGAGGTCGCCGACATCTTCGAATTGCAAGACGAGATCACGTCGAATGTCGTCGCAACGATCGAGCCTCAGCTTTACGCGGCCGAAGATTTTCGGGCGATGCGCAAGCCTCCCGAGCGTCTCGATGCGTGGGATTGCGTGGCGCGCGCATTGGCGCTCATCATGAAGATGAGCAAAGATGAGAATGCCAGGGCGCAGGAATTACTGAGCAAGGCGATCGCGATCGATGCCTCTTACGCCCGAGCGTACAGTCTGCTGGCATTCGCGGGATCGCTGGCTTATTCGTGGGGATGGGAACCGTCCGAAGGCGGTTTGGCGCAAGCTTGGGAAATTGCGCAAAAGGCTGTGCGACTGGATGTCGATGACCCTTGGGCGCATCTCGCCTTGGGGCACCTGCACCGCCAACGTCGGGAGCTCCTTGAAGCCGTCGCCGAGTTTCAAAATGCTCTCGCGCACAATCCGAACTTCGCCTTCGCCCACACGCACCTCGGATTGGCTCTATGTTTCCTAGGCCGATGCGAGGACGCACTGAGAGAGATTGATACAGCCGAGCGTCTCAGCCCGCGTGACCTCCAAGCGGGTCTCAATAGTATAGCGCGCGCTATCGCATGTTTTATCGACGGACGATACCGAGAGGGGATCGATTTCGCCAGGAAAGCTGTCCGACAAAACCCTGACACCGCCGGCGCCCATCATATGGTCGTCGTCAACTGCGCCTTGGCGGGCGAAGTGGAGGCGGCCGGTGCGGCACTTCAGACCTTGAAGCGCTTGGAGTCGGGACTCTCGCTCGAAAAGCTGGATATGGCGGTGTATGTCAGAGACGAGGACCGTCGGCGATATTTCGAGGCCTTTCGCCTCGCGGGACTTGAATAGCTGATCACGGAAGTGAATGCGGAAGTGTAGATGCTATTGCATCTTGCGATCCCATTCGCCGATCGCTGGTGTCCGAAAATGAAATCCGTTGGCGAGGGGATTGCAAATTTGGTTGCCTCGCCGAGATAATCGGAATCTGCAATAATCCCGCGGCGGTTGTCGCTGGAGATTTCGCGATCAGTGCTCGAGCCTAGCGTAGGATCGCAGATCCGGAGGATCCGATGCAGATTACCGGAATGCTATACGGTGCGCGGCTGCTCGCCCACGTCGATTTTCCCACTCCCGAGGTACTGGGGCCGGGTGCCACGGAGGACGAGATTCAAGGCCTTATCGATCGGCATAAGCTGATCTTCGTCAAGCCGCTGTTTCGCGGCGGCGTGGGCAAGAAGGGCAAGGCCGGACTGATCGGCAAGGCGACGGATCTTAAGACGGCGCTGCAAGAGAAGGAGCGGCTCTATTTCGTCGAGCATCGACATGGCAATGCCGTTGCAAAGGCAAATGGCGTCACGTTTGAGAGCGGTGTCCCGGCCGAGCACGAGGTTTATTTCGCCATCACTGATTCGACGGAGTTTCGCGCGCCGACGATGACGCTGACCCACAGGGGCGGCATGGACATCGAAGAAATCGATAAAAAAGAGGTGGCGCAGGTTCCGTTCGAGGCCTTGACAGGACTAAAGGCGTTTGTCGTCGCCAATGCGCTGACCGATATCGGCGCACCCAAGGAGATCATTTCGGCGCTGGTGCAGCATCTGCCTAAGCTCTGGGAGTTGGTGCACCACTACGGGATGACAACACTTGAATTGAACCCGATCCGCATGCGGTCTGGTCGCGAAGGCCGCCTGACACCCGTCGCCTGCGATTTCAAATGCGGTTTCGATCGCGACGACCCGCGCTGGCAGCGTCTCGGCCTTCCAGACCATCTGTTCACCGCCGATACGTCGGACTTCGAGCATGAAGTGAATCAATTGCGCACCCACCAAGGCCAATCCGACGTTTTCGTGATCAACGACAAAGGCACGATCTTGGCACCGACCTTCGGTGGCGGCGCCAACTCCTTGGTGACGGAGGTGCTCGGCGAAGCGGCGATCATCTCATCCGATTTCGGCGGCAATCCCCCATACGAGAAGATGAAGGCGGTCGCGAGAATTTGCTACAAGCACTGGCTTGCACAGGCCAATGTCCTGTTCATCATCGGCGGCAAGTCGAACAACACCGACATCTACGAGACCTTTCGCGCGATGGGAGACGCCTTGCGCGAGCATTTCAGCACTCACGGCGCGACGCCGCTCTATGTCGTCGTGGGTCGCGGAGGACCAAACCTCGTTCGCGGCATGGGTGCGCTGGCGGACACCTGCAACTCACTCAATCTCCCCTACCGCTTCTTCGGTTTCGACAGCGCCATCTCGGAGGTCGTCAACTACGCCAAGAAGGTCGATGAGTGGATGAAGGCGGGCGGGCGCGCCCAGATCGCGGCGCATCTGGGCCTCAAGAGCGCTTAATCCGCGCGAGCGAACAGGAGTCGCCCATGTTCAAACGTGGAATCCAAGGGTTTCCCTACTATCTGGGGATCGGCTCGCTCGACAAAGTGGCCACGCGCGAGGACCGGGTCTGCGTCCTGAACATACTCGGCGGCGAGTCGCGACAAGTTACACCCGTCAGTCACGCGTTTTCCGGCGGCAATGTCGTGTTCGGCACGTCGCCGGGTCGGCGCGGCCAGGTTCTGCCGACGTCGATCGGCGACGTTCCCGTATACAACAACGTACGCGAAGGGTTGGATGCCGGTTTAGGCTTCAACGCCGGTGTCGTCTATCTCCCTCCCTCGGGCGTGCGCGACGGCGTCGCCGAGCTGGTGCGCGTCAATCCCGATCTCGAGAAGATCGTGATGATCACGGAAAAGATCTCGGTGCACGATGCGCGGGAGATTCGTGCGCTAGGGCAAGCCAACGGTATCGACATTTTTGGGGCCAATTGCCTGGGCGTGGCGGATTCCTGGAATCGGGTGCGCATCGGCGGCGCGCTCGGCGGAGATAATCCCGAGGAAGTGCTGCTCAAGGGATCGGTGGCGATATTCTCCAACTCCGGCGGATTCACGACCACCATCGCGCAATATCTGGCAACGGCGGGATGGGGAACGACGACGCTGGTCTCCTCCGGCAAGGACGTCTACATCCATTACGCGGCACGCGATTTCGCATACGCACTCCAGCACGATCCCCGCAGCAAAGCCGCGGTTCTCTACGCCGAGCCCGGCGGGTATTACGAGCACGGCGTCGAATTCGAGAAGCCGACCGTGGCGTGCGTCGTCGGGCGCTGGAAATCCAAGCTGACGCGGGCGGTCGGACACGCCGGAGCTATGGCGGGGTCGGGCGATAAGGCCGAGGACAAGGAACGCTGGTTCATGGAGGCGTTCGCGGTCGAAGGAATTTTCATGCCGGAGCGGCCGATTGTTTCCGCGAAGGGCGCCGTCGTGACCAATATCGCCCATATTCCGCTCGCGCTGACCGAGGTGATGAAGCGCAATGGCATAAGCCCGGACTTCGCGCCTCGCGGCAGCCTCTCTCTCAAGCCCTGGATTGCCAACGATCAGGGATTAAAGCTGCCACCGGCGCTCGTGTTGCCTGCGGTCGAGGCGATCGCGCCCTACGACGGCCAGATCGAGACGCTGCGCGCCCAGGTCGGTGCGATCATTCCGCGCCAAGGCATGAAGGACCGTTCCGGCGCCACGGTGATGGATGCCAAGACACAGGTCACCAGCGTGCATGGCCATCCCATCCTCGATCTCGCGCTGCTGCCGCTCGAGGCGAATTTTGCCCTGCCACTGGTGCATGAGATCGCCTCGGAGAACGATCGGAGAATGCTCGATATCGCGGTTGCGGCGGAGATCAACCTTGTGGGCGATGCCGCGCTAGCCGCCGCAGACGCGGCTCGCGAAGCCGGGAACTCGCCGAACACGGTGATGGCAGCGGCGGCGGCGATCATCGGCCCGAAACGCGCGCAACGTGCCCTCGCATGCGCGCGCAAGCTGATCGAACTTTTTGCTCATTCGGGGCTTCTTGATTCCCACGACGAAGCGTTTGATTTCGCCGCCGTGAAACTCGATGCGGCTTCTCGAGAGGTGTTTCTGGCCAGGGCCGACGAGGCGAACGATCCGCGTCCGGAAGCGATGCTCAAGGCCGTCCGCGATCGTGGAGGCAAATCGCTGTTCCTCAAATTCTTGGAAACCCTCCACGGCCGGCTTTCTCGAGACGCCATCCTCGCGGCGATCGCCACGACGATTGCCTGGGGACCGCTGATGCGCAAGCGCATCTCGCGGCTCACCGCCGAGACGCTGCCGTGGTACCTGCGGCTGTACGGCGTCATGATCGGCGCTTCGATTCCGGGCAAGCATCATCAGCACGGCAGTCTTTGGGGCATCTCGCGCGACGAGCGTTTCGGTCGATGGACGATGGCTGACTTCTTGTTCCTGGCTTTGACCGGAAAACGTCCGACCGAGGCCGAAGCGCGGCCGCTGCAGATCCTGATCGGGCTGCTGATCTCCAACGGCCCCGGCGCGATCTCGGCCCAGGGCGCCAAGGGCGCCGTATCGGCCGACGGTCCGCAAACGCCGGGCCGAGTGCAGATCAACAAGGCCATGGTCGGCTTCCTCACTCACAGCGGCTACAGCCATGGGGGCAATGGATTTGAAGGCATGGCTTTCCTGCTGGAACGGTTCAGGGGAGTCGACCTCAAGGATCCCGCGAACCCTCGCCACGGACTTGATCTCAAATCGATGGCCATGGAGTTCGCCGAAGCCTACAAAAACGAGAAATCTCAATCTCGGGAGGTGGGCTTTGAGGGACCGCGAGCGCTGCCCGGGGTGCATCACCCGATCTTCAAGGGCAAGCCCGTCAACTATGACCCGCGCGAGCGGTTCATTGCCGAATTCATGGAGAAGCGCGGGGACTACAATGTCTTTCACGCTTTCTATCGCGAGCTGGTACAGGCGCTATATGAGACCGGCGCATCGCGCTACGTCTTCTGCGTCAACGTCGATGCGGTGATTGCCGCGCTGCTTCTGGCGGTTTTATGGAAGGATTATCGCTCGGGCGCGCTGACGGAAAAGGATCTGGAGACGGCAGCTTTCAACGTGTTCCTCTATGGTCGAATGATTGGGGCCGCCGCCGAGATCGACGACCATCTCAACCGCGGACGCAACATGGATACGCGAACTCCCCAGGAGCACTGTGCGTTTGTCGTTTGATCGCCAATTCCTGCGCCATCCGGCGGTCCATTCAGTTGGCGGCACGCCCTTGCCGAGGCGGGGAGGTTTTGGGACATGATCTGTCTTCCGTTGCACCGGCGCCGGCTACGCGTTTTATCGCTGCTCCTGTCGCTGCTGGCGGCGAGTTGCGACGAACACAAGCAGGCTGCCGCGCCTCCGCCCGCCCCCGCGGTTGGGGTCCGGCTCGCGGCCCTCAAAGGCGTGAGTCAATCCTTCGAATTTGTCGGCCGCATTAAAGCGATCGACAAAGTAGACGTTCGGGCGCGGGTCGAGGGGTTTCTTGACAAGGTGCTGTTTCGCGAGGGACAGGACGTCAAGGAGAACGAGCTGCTCTACCAGATCGAGAAGATTCAATTTCAGGCATTGGTCGAACAGGCTCAGGCAAATCTCGCGGCGGCCGAGGCGGAAGCGACCAACGCCGAACTGCAGTACAATCGCAATCTCGAGCTTTCCAAGAAGCAGTTCTCGCCGCAGTCGCTGGTCGACAAAAATAAAGCCGACCTCGACAGCGCACAGGCCAAGATTTTGCAGACCGAAGCGGCGCTCACTCAAGCGCGGGTCAATCTCGCTTACACCGATATTCGCTCGCCGATCGATGGCCGCATTGGGCGCACGGCGTACACGATGGGCAATCTCGTCAACCCGGCAAGCGGCGTGCTCGCGACCATCGTCAGTCAAGACCCCATGTACGTGCTGTTTCCGGTGAGCGTGCGCGACCTTGAACTGATTCGCGCCGCGCGGCGCGAGCCCGAGGGGGGCTTGGCCAAAATAGAGGTCCGCATCCGGCTGTCGAGCGGCCAGGACTACCCGGAGCGCGGCCTGTGGAATCTGACCGATCCGCAAGTCGATCAGCAGACCGACACGTTGATCATGCGCGCCACCATTCCAAACCCAAGGGATGAGCTCATTGACGGCCAGTTCGTGACGGTCTCGATACGTGAGCGCCAAGAAGAGCCGCGTCTGGTGGTCCCACAGGCCGCGCTGCAGGTCGATCAATCCGGCTACTACGTGCTCGTAGTCGACGACCAACACAAGGTGGAACAACGCCGGGTCGCGACCGGTTCGAATCGCGACATCGATGTGGTCGTCACTTCCGGCTTGCGCGAGGGAGACAAGGTGATCGTCGACGGCATTCAGAAAGTGCGGCCCGGACAAGTCGTGCAGGAGGCTCTTTTGCCGGCCGAGGCGACGGCTAAATGATTTCGGACATCTTCATCGATCGGCCGCGGCTTGCCTTCGTCACCTCAATCGTCATCACATTGGCCGGCATTCTCGCGATCGCGGCGATCCCGGTCGCGCAATTTCCCGAGATCGTGCCGCCGCAAGTATCGCTCACGACGCTCTATCCGGGTGCTGACTCGGAAGTCGTGGAGACCACCGTCGCCCAACCGATCGAGCAACAGATCAATGGCGTCGATAATGCGCTCTACTACCAGTCGACCAGTGGCGCGGATGGCAGCTATTCGCTCAACGTGACGTTTGCTCTCGGCACCGACCCCGACATCAACACCGTCAATGTGCAAAATCGCGCGCAGTTGGCGACGCCGCTTCTTCCGCAGGAGGTGCAGCGCCAAGGCCTCACGATCCGAAAGAAGTCGCCGGCGCTGCTCCAGGTCATCAACCTCTATTCGCCCAAAGGCACATACGACGCACTTTTCCTAAACAACTACGCCACGATCAACGTGATCGATCCCTTATCTCGGGTTCGCGGCGTAGGCCAAGCGTCGCTTTTTGGCGCGCTCGACTACTCGTTGCGGCTTTGGCTCGATCCGGATCGCTTGACGGCGTTCAACTTAACTCCGGCCGACGTGGTCGCGGCGGTGCAGAGCCAGAACGTGCAAGCCGCACTCGGCCGGATCGGCGCCGCGCCGGTGCCTAGCGGGCAGCAGCTCCAGCTCACCATAAAGACCGAGGGCAGGCTCACCCGAGTTGAGGAGTTCGACAACATCGTCGTGCGCGCGAATCCCGACGGATCGACGGTCCGCGTGAAGGATGTGGCCCGCGCCGATCTCGGCGCCAAGACGCAGGACCGCTACAGCCGGTTCAACGGCGCGCCGGCCGCGGCAATCGGGATCTATCAGTCGCCCGGAGCCAATGCCGTTGAGGTCGCGCGCCACGTGCGCGAAGTGATGGAAGGATTGAAGCAGCGCTTTCCGGACGACCTCAGCTACGTCGTATTTTACGATTCAACGGTCTTCGTCACCTCTACCATCGCGGAGGTGATCCGAACGCTGATCATCGCCTTCGTGCTCGTGGCGATCGTCGTCTTTCTGTTTCTCGGTAAATTGCGCACGACCCTCATACCGCTCATTGCGGTGCCGGTTTCGATCATAGGCACCTTTGCGGTCATGTTGGTGATCGGCTATTCGGCCAACACGGTTTCGTTGCTCGCTCTTGTGCTGGCGATCGGCATCGTCGTCGACGATGCGATAGTGGTGATTGAGAACGTCGAGCGCGTGATCGACGAAGAGCCCGGGCTTTCCATCCCCGCAGCCACGAAAAAAGCGATGTCGGAGATCACAGGGCCGATCATCGCGATCACGCTCGTTCTGTTGTCCGTCTTTGTGCCGGTTGCCTTCGTTCCCGGCATCAGCGGTCAGCTTTTTCGCCAATTTGCCGTCTCAGTATCGGTCTCGATGTTGATTTCCGCCATCAATGCTTTGACGCTCAGCCCGGCCCTCTGCGCCGTACTGCTGAAGCGGGGCGGAACCTCGCATGGGCCCATGCGCTACGTGCTGCGCGCGATCGACGGAGTGCGTGACGGATATGTATCTCTCGTCCGTCGCCTCGTGCGGGTCGCGATAATCTCGGCGATCGTGGTGGCCGGCGTTGCCGCCGGTTCCTTTGCTTTGTTCAGGATCACGCCGCAGGGCTTTCTCCCGTCCGAGGACCAGGGCGCATTCTTCATCGCAATGCGGCTCCCGGAGGGGGCATCGATCAATCGGACCGAGACATTGGTCGCTCAGGTCGAGAACATCGTGCGCCCAATTCCAGGCGTCGAGGGTGTTCTGTCGGTGGTGGGACTGAATTTCATCGACTATGTCGCGTCTTCGAACAACGCGTTCTTCGTCGTCCGCCTGAAGCCTTACGCGGAGCGCACCGCGGCGAGCGAGAGCGCCGGAGCGATCATCGAGCATTTGCGTCCGCAACTGGCGGCGATCCAAGGAGCGATCGCATTCCCGTTCAACCTGCCGCCCATCCTCGGCCTCGGCAGTACCGGTGGCTTCCAGTACGTGCTCGAGGCGCTACAGGGCCAGAGCCCGAATGACCTCGCGGCCACGATGCGCGCACTCTTGGTTGCCGCCAATCAACAGCCGGAGCTCGCGGGCGTGTTCAGCACCTTCGCCGCCGACACGCCGCAGATCTACCTCGACATCGATCGCGACAAGGCGCAGGTGCTGGGCGTCAAGGTCAGCGATATCTTCAACGCGCTCCAATCGACGTTGGGCGGATACTACGTCAACGACTTCAACTTGTTTGGCCGCACGTGGCAGGTCAATGTCGAGGCGGAGTCCAAGTTCCGCGACACGATCGAGACCATCTATCGCGTTTACGTGCGCAACAATGCCGGCGCCATGGTACCGCTTCGAGCCGTGGCGCAAGCACGCCTTGTTCAAGGTCCACAAGCGGAGATCCGCTACAACGGCTTCCGGGCTGCGGTCATCAATGGCGCGCCCAAACCCGGGTTCAGCTCCGGTCAAGCGCTTGCGGCTATGGAGCGACTCTCCGCCGCTACACTGCCTCTCGGTTACGGTTTCGAATGGACCGGCACCGCGCTTCAGGAAAAGACGGCGAGCGGTCAAACCGGAACGGTGCTCGGACTGGCCGTGCTGTTCGCCTATCTCTTTCTCGTGGGACTCTATGAGAGCTGGAATATACCGATACCTGTGCTGTTGTCCGTCAGCGTGGGCGTGTTTGGGGCGATCGCGGCCGTTATGCTTTCGGGGCTCGCGTTCGACGTCTATGCGCAAATCGGTCTCGTCGTCCTCGTGGCCCTCGCGGCCAAGAACGGCATCCTCATCGTCGAGTTTGCAGTGGAACAGCGGCGTCAGGGAAAGACGATATCAGAAGCCGCTGCCGAAGGTGCGCGCCTGCGATTCCGACCGGTAATGATGACCAGTTTCGCCTTTGTCTTCGGGCTATTCCCATTGGTTATTGCCACCGGTGCAGGTGCCTTGAGCCGCCGCGCGGTGGGAACGCCGGTGTTCGGCGGCATGATCGCGGCAGCGCTCGTCGGTGTCTTTATCATTCCAATGCTTTACGCGGTATTCCAATGGCTCCGCGAGAAGACCGCGCGACGCGCCGAGGAGATCGAGGCTCGCACCCGCGCCGATTAGCGACTGCCCCCGCGACGTCATCGAGCTGCCAAGTTCACACCCTGCTGAATCGTATTGACTACCGCTATCAGGTGCGTGAACGGAATCATGTGCGCCGCGCTCGTCGTGATGGGTGCCGGACCGGAAATAGCTTTCACGAAAGCGACACGCTCATCCACGGTACGGTCATTGCACCCCACAAGGTGAGACGGGGAGTGATTGAGCGACGACGCATATCGCATGCTTGGATTATCGATCACCGCGGCGCGGTCTACGACTCCGTGCTCGACCGACGCTTTGACCGAGCCCATTACTACAGGGCCTTTGATGCGATTGAGGTGAGACGCTATTCAATGATCGAGGCAAGGCAGGCGGCCGCGATCTAGGGGACCAGCGGACCCCGGCACGATATTCAGAGCTGACTACGGCCGGGAGGAAACGATTCCCTTCTGAAGCGCGAGAGCCTAGCAGCGACAGAGTACCAGTTGAACAGGCCCCGATCGCAAGCGCGCCGACACGGTTCTGCTTACGAAGCTCGCTATTTTAGCGGCATCACGGAGACACCGCCCGTGGCTCTGTTCAAGACCTGATTCAGCGCACCCAGATTTACCGGAGGAGGAGCCGTTGGTGTTGGCAGCCGCGTCGGGGTTGGCGTCGGAGTTGGGGTCGGCGTTGGCGTCGGTGCGGGCGTTGGCGTTGGAGTTGGCGCCGGTGTGGGCGTTGGCGTCGGGGTTGGCGCCGGTGTAGGCGTCGGCGTTGGGGTTGGCGCCGGTGTGGGCGTTGGCGTCGGGGTCGGCGCCGGTGTGGGCGTCGGCGTTGGCGTCGGTGCGGGCGTTGGCGTTGGAGTTGGCGCCGGTGTGGGCGTTGGCGTCGGGGTCGGCGCCGGTGTAGGCGTCGGCGTTGGGGTTGGCGCCGGTGTGGGAGTCGGTGTTGGGGTCGGCGCCGGTGTGGGCGTCGGCGTTGGGGTCGGCGCCGGTGTGGGCGTCGGCGTTGGGGTTGGCGCCGGTGTAGGCGTCGGCGTCGGGGTTGGCGCCGGTGTGGGAGTCGGCGTTGGGGTCGGCGCCGGTGTGGGCGTTGGGGTTGGCGTGGGCGTCGGCGTTGGAGTTGGGGTCGGTGTTGGTGTTGGCGCGGGCGTCGGCGTGGGGGTCCCGCCCGTGGTGGTGAAGATGTTGTTGCTCGACGTGGCGCCGTTCGTTGTTGTCGAAGTAGCGTTGGCCGACGAGGTGGTGCAAGAGCTAGGGGGACAATTGATCGTAATCGAAAGCGTCCCGTCTCCTGCCCCTGCGCTTGCCTGATCCAGCTGCGCGTCGTTCAACGGCTGTGCCGCCGACGCGATGCCCGTCATCAGCGGCAGAACCGCAACGCCCACAAGCCACTTGTTCATGTGAGCCTCCTTGCACCAACTTTTGAAGCATGCCGGAATCCTCGAGGAAATCCCGGACCACGCTTGTATTCAACCGGCGGCCCAAATTTCACCGCTGCCTTTACCGCCCGATAAGCTGGTTTTGCTGCAAATTCAAGGAGGCAGAGGGCGTAGCCAATAGAGAGCAAGTACCGGGATCGCCTAGTCAAAAAGCACTACCGTGGGTAATCCCTTCTAAATCGCGGCCGCGAGGACGTTCTGAACGGGCGAAATGAATTCCGCTTTGGTGCGAAAGCGAAAGCGCGTGCGCGCGGCCTGCCGCCCGCGAAAGTTGGCACCGTAACCGGCCGGTGCAAAGATGCCTGCACGGCGTATGCCACGTTGTCGGGCAAAGCCCCTCAGAGGGAGTGGATCGATGACCGGACGAAGCAAGGTGGTCGCAAATTTCGCGGAGGCGGTCCGTGACATTCCCGACGGCGTTACCATCGCGTTTGCGGGTTTCGCCGATATTGGCCTGCCCGCGAATTTGATCCGCGCTTTGGCGAAGCAGGGTGCCAAGGGTCTTACTTGCGTTGCGAACCGGACCGGTGGCGCGAATGTGCCGCCCGATACGCCGGACATCGGATTGCTGGTCGAGCAGGGACAGGTGCGCAAGGTTATCTGCGCCTTCACCGCGCCGACACGGCTCTCCCAGAAGCTGCGCTTCACGAAATACTATGAAGCCGGTTTGGTCGAAGCCGAGATTTGCCCGCAGGGTACACTAGCCGAGCGGCTGCGAGCCGCCGGGGCCGGCATTCCCGCGTTCTACACGCCGACCGGCGTCGGCACCGAGTTGATCCAGGGCAAGGAAAGCCGAGTTTTCGGCGATCGCGAGTATCTGATGGAGTATGCGCTGCCGCTCGACTATGCGTTCCTGCGCGCCTACCGCGCGGATACCTTCGGTAATCTTCAGTACCGTCGCTCCCAGCGCAATTTCAACCCGCTGATGGCGATGGCGGCGCAGACCGTGCTGGTCGAGGTCGAAGAGCAGATCGTGCCTGCGGGAGCCCTCGATCCCGACCACATCCACACGCCCGGGGTGTTCGTGCATCGCATCGTCCAGGTACCGCCGCCGCCGGAAGGACTGTGGCCGAACCTCGATCGGCTGCCGCGCTCATGACCAGCGAAAGCAAGGGCCTCACGCGCCAACAGATGTGCGATCGTCTGGCCATGGAATTTGGCGACGGCTGGATCGTCAATCTCGGCGTCGGCATTCCAACGCTCTGTTCCAATTTTGATTTCGGAAGCAAGCAGATCATCTTCCACTCCGAGAACGGCGTCATCGGCTACGGTCCTCTGGCGGCCCGAGGAAAGGAGGACGCCCATCTCGTCAACGCCGGCGGCCAGCACGTGACCTTGCATCCTTGGGGCTCGATCGTTCATCACGCCGATGCCTTTGCCATGATACGAGGTGGCAGGATTGATGCGACGGTGCTGGGCGCTTACGAAGTGGCCGCGAACGGCGACTTCGCCAACTGGCGGGCGGCGGGGCAGAAGGGCGGAGGAATCGGCGGTGCGATGGACCTGGCCGCGGGAGCGAAACGCGTCTTCGTGGTCATGGAGCATCAGACGCGTGACGGAAGACCTCGCCTCGTGCACTCCTGCTCGCTGCCGCTGACGGCACCTGCCGCGGTGAAGCTCGTCGCCACCAATTTCGGTCTCTTTGAGCCGGTGGGAGATGGATTCCTGCTGCGCGAGATCGCACCGGGAATCGAGTTGACGGAGATCGAAGCTGCGACCGGAGCCAACCTTCACGTCTCGCAGAATTTGGCACCGGTGCGTTTAGAAGGGCAGAGGCTTTGAACGATAAAGTCCTCAGATCCCCAGTGCCCAGCGGGCGGCGATCGGGCCGTCAGGCTGGTTCTATCTCCTTGGCGTGGGTGGCGCGCATCAGCCGTAACGATTCCGGATCGCTCATCACCGCCGTTCGCGAGCTTTTCAAGAACTCCAGGTATTCCTTGGCCATCGCCGGCGGCGCGACCTCGATCATTAGCCGGTTCTCCACCCAGAACTCGATCACATGGAAGAACGGTTCACGACCCCGCATGCCGCGACCGAAGGTCTTGGTGCGCCATCCCTCACGCTTCCCGATCCGTTCCACCTCCTCGCGCACGAGTGGCACCGACAATAGCACGTGAAAAGGCCAAGTAAGCGGTGGCGTCTTGTTCTCTCCGAAGACGACTTGATCGTCGCGCTTCGGGATGTCGAGCGTGGCACGATCGGGGTAGACTTCGATCATGGTGCCGTGCTCATCGCCGCTCGCGGCCATGAAGGCGCCCTCCAGCGGTCCAAACGGGTGGCATTTGCCGCCCATCAATTCGGCCAGCACCGTCGCGACATGCTCAGGATTTTTCGCGGGAATCGATATGTGATGGATCATCGGTAAACTCCACTGATGCCAGCAGGACAACCAAATTTCCCACCGCTTTAGGAGCTGCTGCAGGATGAGCTTTCAACGTTCACCAATCATTGTCAAATCATTCGAGGTTCTTGTTGGAGTTTGGCAGAACTGAGACTAGGCGATCATGCAAAATAATGTCCGCTTTGAGGCGCAAGAGCGAAAGTACGAGCGGGCACGCCCGAGTACCGTTGATGGCCCCTACATCGTCCGATCTGATTGGTCCCGGCGCCCAATTCGGCGGAAGTGGACATAGTGCCTTCCGGGCCTATCTGCGGGGTGCTATCTTGGAAGACAAGCAAGCAAACAACGACGGGGGCAGGCGATGAAACGGTTGTCAATCATAGCGGCGGTCTTCGCGCTGTTGGCGGCGTGGCAGCCTGTGCGCGCGGCCGACAGTATCCTGAACGACGTGTTGCAGCGAGGCACCGTGCGGATTGCCGTCAATACCGGCAACGAGCCGAGGCAATTCGTCGACGAGAGCGGTAACCTGCAGGGCTACGACATCGACATCGCCAACGAGATCGGCAAGCAGCTCGGCGTGAAGGTCGAATTCATCCGTACCGATGTCGCCGGTCGGGTGGCGATGCTGCAATCGCACAAGGCCGATATCACAGTCGCCACCTTCACGCCGACGCTCGACCGGTTGAAGACGGTGGCGTTTACCGATGCCTACACGACCGATGTGCTGATGTTGATGACGCGTACCAACCGAACGGATTTGAACTCGCTCAAGGACTTCGACAAGCCGGAGATCAAGATCGCACTCGGCCGTGGCTCGACTGCCGCCAAGGCGCTCGCCAAGTATGTGCCGCACGCCACCGTGGTCGAACTGCCGGGCCTTGCCGACATCGTGCAGGCGCTTGATGCCGGCCAGATCGACGCCACCTGCAGCAATGACGGGCTCGTGTCCTGGACGGTGAAGAAGAGCGACGGCAAGTACAAGGCGATCTCCGAAACCCTGGGCGCGCCCGAAGACGATTCAATCGGTCTGCCGCAAGGCGATTTTGTCTGGTGGATGTGGCTCAACCAGTTCGTCCATCAGATCAACGAAGACGGCACCAACTATACGCTGTGGGTGAAATGGTTCGGGACTCAGCCGCCAAGCTTTGTCAAGCCGCCGCCTAAGGGGTCCTGATCGGCCGCCGTGCTGCCGCTGAGGCGCGCCACGCGAATCCGACCGGCATAAGCGCGTGGGTGCCGGTTATAGTTTCAACCTGCGGGTCCTGCTGCCCTACCTGCCGGATCTCGGCCGTGGCGCGGCGCTTACGCTCGAGCTGAGCGTTCTGGCGATCCTGATCAGCTTTCCGCTCGGGTTGATCGGGGCGTTGATGCGGCTGTCCGGCAACCGGGCGGCGCGCGGGTTTGCCACCGGTTATGTGGAAACGGTGCGCAACATTCCGATCTTGGTCGTGCTCTACATGCTGTTCTACGCGCTCCCCGCGTACGGCGTGCCCATCGGCACTTTTGCCGCCGGGGTGTTGGCGCTCAGCATCAACAGCACCGCCTTCACCACCGAGATTTTCCGCGGCGGATTTGCCGCGATCCCAGCGGCGCAGTACGAGGCTGCGCGCGCGCTCGGTTTGCGTCCCATCTTCGTCTTGCTCCAGGTGATCTTTCCGCAGGTTTTCCGGGTGGTCTTGCCGACCCTCGGCAACCAGATCGTCTCGGTGGTGCTAGCCTCGGCGCAGGCGTCGATTATCGGCGTCGGCGAATTGACTTATGAAACGCAATCGATCGGCTCCAAGACGTTCCGCTATTTCGAGCTGTTCACCCTGGCGGCGCTGTTCTACATCGTCTGCGTGCAGCTGATCGGCGTCTTTTGGCGTCTCATTGTTGCTCGCGCATCGCGCGCGCCGCTGGGACGGTGACGGGCCGATGATCAGCAGCGGGCATTTCCTCGGCTACCTGGTGCTGCTGCTGCGCGGCGCCGCCGTTACGCTCGAGCTCAGCCTGGGCGGGTTGATCATCGGCAGCCTGGGCGGTCTCGTGCTCGGTCTGATGCGTCGTTCGAGCTTTGGCGGGCTCAGGGCGGTGGCCGTGCTCTATATCGAAGGATTGCGTTCGACCCCGTTCGTAATCCTGCTGTTCTTCATCTACTACGCGCTGCCGCTGGCTCTCGATCTCGACATCCCGCCGTATTTGGCGGCGATTTCGGCGCTCAGCCTAAATTGCTCGGCTTACATGGCGGAGGTCGTGCGCTCCGGGATCGACTCAGTGGTCAAGGGCCAGTGGGAGGCCGCCTATGCGCTGGGGTTCCCCTATCGCCGCGTGCTTCGACTGGTGATCCTGCCGCAGGCGTTGCGTATCATGATTCCGCCCACGATCGGCGTCTATGTCAGTACGCTAAAGGAATCGTCGCTGGCCTCGATCATCGGCTTCGTCGAATTGCTTGGCCAGGGGATGGCGGTGCGCGAATCAAACGTCGGCCGCAATACCACCGACATTCTTGTCATGGTGGCGCTGGGATATTTCATCATGTGCTACTCGTTGTCGTTGCTCGGCCGACATGTCGAGCGCAGAACCCGTCAAAGATCGCGCGTCGCCGAAGCTGGCGGCAAGCTCGGTGCCGCGGTGCTCAATCCGAGCGGTGTGTGAGGGGCCTCGGCAAGTCCCCAAGCCGTCAATTGGGGTGGCCCCGTTCATGGAGGGCGTGTTCGAATTAACTTAGAGCATTGAAAAAGAAAGGCCCCGGAATCACCAGGGCCTGAAGTTGAACAGGGAGGCTTCACGTCTGGGAGACGCGAGGATCCGAAGACCCTCTTCCCGAGCATGCGCCCGGGAACCGTTTGCCGCGGCCCTAGGCCGCCGACGAATTCCTGCGATGCAACATCGCAGGCGGAAAATGCGTCTTTGGCGCCTCGCGCGCCACGCACAAGATCGGGATTCTCCTTTGCAAAAACTGCAAACCTCTGGGCGCAATGATGGCTACGCGCCCTCTGCCCTGCCGGGGGGATCGAAGCGTTCAGCTGCCTTTGGACTCCGCGACCTTGCGCAGCAGAAAATCGCGAAACACCGCGATCCGCTTGGATGTGCGGAGTTCTTCCGGGTAAACGAAATAGGCCTCGACCTCGGGTCCCGCGAGGTCCGGCAGGACGCGCACCAGATCGGACGCCTCCTCGGCCATGAAATCCGGCAATGCGCCGATCCCGAGGCCGCTTGCCACCGCGCGGAAGATCGCTTGCACGTTGTTGACCGCAAGAACCGGCCGCCGCTCGGCGCCGTCGACCGCGCCGGCTTCCAGGAGCCAGTTGGTGTTGCGCGTGGGCGGCCGGGCATCGGTGCCGTAGATGATGATCCGGTGCCGTGTCAGCTCCTCGGGCCGCTGTGGCACGCCGGCTTTTTTCAGATAAGCGGGCGAAGCATAGATATGGTAGCGCACGGTGAGCAGATGGCGCTGCACCAGATCGGGCTGGCGCGGCGCCGACATGCGGATCGCGACGTCGGCCTCCCGCATGGAGAGGTCGAGCTCGCTGTCGTCGACGACAATGCTGAGCTGAATCTCGGGATAGAGTTCGAGAAACTCGCGGATGCGCGGCACCAGCCAGCCGGTTCCAAACGACACCGTGGTGGTGACCTTGAGCGGTCCTTTCGGCCGATCCTTCGATTCCGACAACATCGCCTCGGTCATCGCAAGCTTTGCGAAGACCTCACGCGCCGTGCGGTAGAGCAGGTCGCCTTGCTCGGTCAGGATGAGGCCGCGCGCATGGCGATGGAACAAGGGCACCGAGAGACTCTCTTCGAGGGCGCTGATCTGCCGGCTCACGGCGGATTGGCTGAGATTGAGTGCCTCGCCCGCGTGGGTGAAGCTTCCTGCCTCGGCGACGGCGTGGAAGACCCTGAGCTTGTCCCAATCCATCCCCTTGCCATGCGGCAAGGCGGGCGGCTGGATGCGTGGCTTGCGTTGTTCGCTCACTCTGCGGCCTTGAGAGCACGAGCCGCCTCTTCGGCGGCAAGAAACTTTTCCGCTTCCAACGCGGCCATGCAGCCCATGCCGGCCGCCGTGACCGCCTGACGGAACACCTTGTCCTTGACGTCGCCCGCGGCATAAACGCCCGGTACATCGGTAGCCGTGGAATCGGGCTTGGTCAGGATGTAGCCACCCTCGTCGAGGACGAGCTGCCCGGCGAACAGCTCGGTCACGGGCGTGTGACCAATGGCGATGAAGACGCCCGAGGCCGCGAGCTGGCGCGATCGTCCGGTCGAGGTGTCGCGCAGCCGGACGCCGCTCACGCGGGCAGGCGGAGCGGCCTCGCCCAGAATTTCCTCGACCACGCTGTTCCAGATCACGGTGATTTTCGGATTCGCAAACAGCCGAGCCTGCAGGATCTTTTCGGCGCGGAACTGGTCGCGGCGATGTACCACCGTGACCTTGGTCGCGTGGTTCGTGAGATAGAGCGCCTCCTCGACCGCGGTATTGCCGCCGCCGACCACGACCACCTCCTTGCCGCGGAAGAAGAACCCGTCGCAGGTGGCACAGGCGGAGACGCCGAGACCACGGTAGCGCTCCTCGCTCTGAAGGCCGAGCCAGCGTGCCTGCGCCCCGGTGCAGATCACAAGCGTCTCTCCGGAATAGGTATCGCCGGAGTCGCCGACGCACACGAACGGGCGGCGCGAAAGATCGGCGCGCACGATCAGATCCATGATGACCCGCGTGCCCACGTGCTCGGCTTGCTTCTGCATCTGCTCCATGAGCCAGGGGCCCTGGATCACGTCGGCGAAGCCGGGGTAATTCTCCACATCTGTGGTGATGGTGAGCTGGCCGCCGGGCTGTAGTCCTTGCACCAGAATCGGTTGCAGGTTGGCACGGGCGGCGTAGACCGCCGCCGTGTACCCCGCGGGTCCCGATCCCAGTATCAGCAGCTTGGTGTGATGCCGCTCAGCCATTCATTGTCTCGCTACAAAACCAGCCATTCCCCGCTGCTATTCAGAACCCGAACATGTGGTCGAGGCTGAACGCGCCGTCACGGCCAATTAAACCATGATAGCCGAAAAGTCGACAGGTGGTGTCGCGAATCACCATGTAGGCGTGTTCTCCGGCGTGTCCGCGAGTCGTCGCGTCGAAGACTTCTCCGTAGCGCCAAAACAGCGATCCAGAACAGGGAATGCTTACTTGCTCGCGGGCAATCTCGGTGCCGTCGCGATCGTAAAGGATAAGCGCAGTCTCGCTTGTCGCGTGCCAGGGTGTCGAGGCCGGGTAGATCAAGTGGCAGAGCGTGTCGCCCGGGTACTCGCCGAGTCGCAGGAACAGTCGAGTCGAAAGCCCGGGCGCGCGCCCGCCATAGGATTGCGGCTCGCCTTTGCGCGTGAGAACCGTGTTGAAGATGTGGGCACCGAAGCTGGTCTCCGCCGCGTGACCGCTGGCCCGATCCTCGTAGCGAAAGAGACCGTGCAGCCAGCCATCGGCGAGCGTGCCGGACTCGAAGTCGTAAACGAGCTCGAGATGGCCATAGTCATCGGGGAGTGTCATTCCATCGAGCAAGGCGTCGAGGTCGAGGGCGACGCTGTCGCGGCGAGCGAGACGGCCGAAGCGATGCCGCGCAACCTCGTTCGCCGCGTGATCGTAGACGATGACGCCGATGGGAAGCTCGGTCTGGCAGGTCGCCATCGGCGTCGGCAGAATGCTCGTATGCCAACGACGGCGCGGCAGCACGGGCGCCGGCAGCAAGTAGCCCTTGCCCAGGAGGTTGCCGAGCTCGGCAAGCTCCGGGTCGGGTGCGAGATCCGCGCGTTCCACATTGACATGGGCAATGCGCCGCCTTCCCGCCGCGATCACCTCATAGCGCGGCCGCACCATGTGCTTGCCGGCCTGTACCTCGATCTGCTGCGGCCAACGCGCGCCGGGTAGCAGCGTATCAACGCTTATTGCTGTACTGGCGAACGGCGCGATCTCCCGATCGAACCAGTGCATCCTGTCGTCGCCCATGAGGTTGAGGCCGATCGATCCCGCGGGAATGGGCCGGGGATGGCTGTTCTGCAGCCAGAGCACCACGCGCTCGCCGTCGCGCGGCGCGGGCAGTCCGGCATAGCGATCCGACGGCCACGAATTGGCGTCGTGGGTGCAGGAAAGGCTCAAATCCCCGCCCGTCCCGAACACGTCGAGCGCATACTTGACGACGTCGTGACCCTCGGCGCCGATCGCATGCAGAAATAGTTGGCCGGTGAATTCGTCGAGCCCGAATCGCGCGCGGATCAGGGCGCTATCGAGCGTGATCGCCGCGGCACCGGGCGGAATAGGCTCGCGCCATTCCGCGAGGAGCTCGCCGCTCTCCTCAAACAGCGCCATATAGAGCTCGATGTTGCGGGCGCCATACCGTGCCCAGTAATTCGCGGTAGTAAGGCGCGTCCTATGCCGGCCGGTATCGCGAAAGAACACGAAGTTGGTCGCGAAATTGAGCGGATCGAGATAGTGCTTCCCTTTGCTCAGCATGTCGTCCGGGAGCCGCAGCGCGTCGAAACTCAATACCTCGGCGCCGCTCGGGATCAAGTGTCGAACATGGTCGATCGAACGCGCAGCATCGAAAGCCGCGATCAACACAACCTCGGCGCCGCTCTCGCGGAGGTCGGTGACGGGTTCGCCGCGCCGGCCCAGCACCGGCGTACCAATCGCACTCAACTCCTGCACGAAGACGCCGACCAATTCGCGGCGGGCCAAATCGTAGAACTCACCCGCGCCCGCCGCGAGTCCCAGGGGATCATAGATCGCAAGTCGACGATTTTCGATCCGCCGCAGCAAGTCGGCCATCGCACGCGCCGCGAGCGGGTGCGTGACCGCTTTGTAAAAGGCGTTTCCGCCCTTGAGGTTGCTGAAGGTTTCGATTCTGAGCTTCATGACCTCGCCGAGATGACACGGGAGCACACGCATTAGCAAGCGGCACGCGCCCAGCGGCTCGATCCCGTCATCCGCTATCCCATAGATGGTTGGAAAAGCCCTGCCATAACGCCTACGGTAGCGGAGGCATTTGCATTCGCCAGTCCCAGCCGACGGATGCTATGACGCGCGGCCCGAGGACTACACAGCAAGAGCACCCATGGTCGTTCCGCGCCGTTCGAGGCCAACCAACCCTGCGGAAGAAGGGCCGCTCAGAGCCGCGCTTTTGGCTCTGCTTGCGGTGACGGTCGCGCGACTCGCATGGCTCCGTGTGGGCGGTCTCGACCTCTACCCAGACGAGGCTCAGTACTGGCTCTGGTCGCTGACCCCGGACTGGGGCTACTTCTCGAAGCCGCCGCTGGTCGCGTGGATCATCCGCGCCACCACGGCAATGCTGGGCGATGACGAGGCCGCCATCCGGGTAGCGGCACCGCTGCTGCATTTCGGCACCGCGCTGGTGATCTATCAGATCGCAAGGCGGCTTTATGATCCGCGCATCGCCGCCTGGTCAGCGGTCGCCTACGGCACCATGCCCGGCATCTCCATCTCTTCGCTCATCATCTCGACCGACGTGCCGCTCTTGTTTTGCTGGGCGGTGGCGCTCTACGGCTTCGTCCGCGCCCGCGAGAAGAACGGAGCCCGATGGTGGCTCCTGGTCGGAGTGGCCGCGGGCATTGGGCTCCTCGCCAAGTATGCGATGGCCTATTTCCTTATCTCCGCGCTGCTATTTCTCGCGGTCCTCAAGGATGAGCGGCGCCATCTCAAGGGGTTTTTCGCGGCGACCGCGCTTGCGCTCGCGATCTACTCGCCAAACTTCTTCTGGAACCTATCCCACGGCTTCGTCAGCTACCGGCACACCGAGGCCAATGCCGGGTTTCAGGGCATCGCGTTCCACGCGGGTGCGCTCGGCGAGTTTGTGGGATCGCAGTTCGGGGTGTTTGGGCCGGTTTATTTCGCGACATTGCTTGTGATCCTGGTGCTGCTGCGGCGCGTGCTGGCCGATCGGCGGGCGCAGCTTCTCGCGGTGTTCGCGCTGCCGACGCTTGCCATGATGATCGTTGTGAGCGCGCTCTCCCGGGCACACCCTAACTGGTCCGCGCCGACCTATGTCTCTTCGACCATCTTGGTAACCGCGTTCCTGCTCGAGCGAGGCCGACAAAAGTTGGTAACGGGCTCGGTGATCTTCAATGTGGTCGCTGCGGTATTGCTGATCGGCGCGCGCGACATCGCCGCGGAAGTCGGCTGGACCATTCCCGGCAAATACGAGCCGATGCATCGCCTGCGCGGCTGGGCGGCGCTCGGGCGGTCCGTGCAGACCTTCATGACCGAGCATCCCGGCGAAAAGCTGCTGTCCGATAATCGCGAAGTGCTGGCGGCGCTCATCTACTATGTTCGTCCGCATCCATTCGATGCCGTCAAATGGAACACGGGGCATGGCGTGCACGACCAATTCGATCTGACGGCCGATGCGAAGGATCATCGCGGCGAAAGCTTCATTTATGTCGGGCCGCGGCAAAGCCTCGGCGAACTTCCCGACTATTTTGCCGAGGTCGGGGCGATCGGGCACGTGTCGATCGCGTTGGGCGGCGGCACCTTGCGCCAGTTCCTCGTCGTCGAACTCAAGGATTTCAAGGGCTATTGAGGAAGGGGCGCTGCGTTGCGCTCATGACCTGCGGCTGGCCGCGCGCCGCCGCCGCCAAATCGATTCCGCGGCGGAGAAAGAGTCCGTTGAGCCAATATGTGGCGGCAATGCCGATGAAGGCGCCGGCGAGGGCGTCACTTAAGTAGTGTTCGCCGACTACGGCTCGGCTCACCGTAATCAGTGCCGCGAATATCAAATAGAGCGGCAGGAAGCGCGGCCAGAGCAGGAACAATGCGGTCGCGATCGCAAATGCCGTGGCGGTGTGTCCCGAGGGAAAGGACCAATAGCGCGGCTCCAAATTGAGCCACGTGAAGCCGTAAATGCCGTCGCCGAAGAACAACTTCGGGCGGGAGCGCCCAAAGACGATCTTGAGCGCGTCGGTCACGAGGCCTGAGACGGCGACGGACAAGAACAGGAACATCGGCACTGCGGCGAGCCGTCTGAGCCGTGCCGCGCGGTCCGGGTCGCGGACGCGTCGTCCGGCGGCCCAGAGCGCTATCGCCGCGAGCAATGCTGCGATCAAATATCCGCCCGCGAGTCCAAAGTCGGTGACGACGGAGAATAAGGCATACAGATCGGGATTTGCGTCGTGCAGATAGATCGCCACCGGCCGGTCGAAGTAGCGAATCGCCAAGAGCGCGGCGAGTACAGTAAACCCAGCGGATGCAACCCAGCGCGCGCGCTTGCCGTTGATCGCCGCCGCTGCGCGCCGGCGCAGCGCGTCCAACACGTTGTGTTGCAGAATCGCAAATGCGAGCAGCGCCGCAACCAAGCTCACGAGCAGACCCGAGAACACCACGTCGGAAAGGAAATGCCCGCCCTGCGCCAAGCGCACGAGTCCGATAAGGGCACCGAAGCTGATGGCTCCCGCGGCGATCAGTCGACGCCGTCGTCGTTCGCGCGCCAGATAGGCGTAAGCGATCAATGCGAAGGCGACGGCGGGGTGACCCGCGACGAAAGAGCAGTTGCGATCGCATTGATCGGCGACGAGCGGCGCTGGCGTGAATCGCTGCGCGCCCCCGAATTCGCTGATCTGAACCGGTCGCGCGCGTCCCCAATGATCCTTGAGGATGCCGTTGACGACGAGGCCCGGGCCGAGTGCGAGCACCAGAAGGACAAAAATGCCGGCGCGCAGGTCGAGACCGGCGATTGGACGGCCGCGCCACCAGCCGATCCCGACGAGGAGTGGAACCAGTATCAATTGCAGCGTCACCAGCCACGGCACGAGCCGAAACAGAACGCGGACCGGGAGCCATGTCGCCAGAAAGAAGCCTTCGGAGGGGCGATAGAAAAGGCCGCTCGCCCAGAGGTCGACGCCGGGAAGCGCGAGGAACAACACCGATGCGGCAACAAGCGCAGCCAGGTGCCAGAGGATGAGCCGCTTCATTTCGATCTCAAGCGACCAGTGCCGACCGCTCGGCGAAGCGACGGCGGATCTCGGCGGCCGCCCGTTCGGTGTCGTCGAGCGGCGGATAGGTCCAGTGCTCGATCACTCCTGAAAAGCGCCGCGTGATTCCCGCCCGGCGCAGCCCTTCGTGAAAACGCCGGAATTTAGCGGAACCGCCCTCCAACTCGATCACGTGCACGGGCTTTCCGGTGGCTGCGGCCTCGCTCACCATGTTGACGGAGTCGCTGGTGACCGCGAACGCATCCGCATGAGCCAGCAGACCGAAATAAGGGTTGGCGCCGGTCCCATCCCAGAGGTAGTGCGGAACGCCCGCAAGGCGCGCTTGCAACGCCGCGACCGCCGGTTCGCCGGTTCGCCGCGAGGGAGTGATCGCGATGCCGATCCCCTCGCGCGCCAATGTCGCAAGCTGATCGCCAAGCTGCGCGGCCAGGTCTTGCGTCAATCGGTAGGCCCGATTGCTGCCGCCGAGCAGCACGCCGAGAATTGGTCGCGGAAGATTCTGGAACAAAGGGGCGAAGGGTGCGCGCGCTTCCTCGATCAGTTCAGGCCGTACGCGATGAACCGCGCCCAAGGTCACCAACACGTTCTTGCCGCGCGCGGGATCGTGCTCCGGCACCACCATGAGATCGACGTGGCGGCGGGCAAATCGGGGGTCTTGCACCTGGACCCAGAAGGTTCGGCCGAGACTCAAGCGCTTGATTGCAAGCGCGAGCGCCGTCACTTCACGACCGCAGGCGACGAGGAGATCGGGCCAGGGCGGCGTTAGTGTCGCGCTACCCTGCGCCACCGCCGTCATCGGGTCGATCCAGAGCGCGGGCAACAGGCGATACCAGGGCGCGCGAAGCCTGACCTGCTTTTCGATTACCGTAAACCCCACGGCCTCCGCGAGGCCAAGCACCTGGCTTGCCATGCCGACTTTGCCGTCATGAAGGGCCCAGATCGTCGGCGTCTGCAAAGAGGTAAGGCTGCGCAATTCCCCGGGAATCCCATGAGCGCCGCGGTCGCCTGATAACGCGATCCGATCCGGCGAAGCAAGCGCTGTTGCGGCAGCCTGGCCAATTTATAATATTATTACAAGCTCAGCTCGGCGAGGCGCCGCCCATGCGACGGATCAAGCTCGACAAGATCGACCGGCGGATCCTTCGGGACTTGCAGGCGAACGGCCGGATGACGAATGTGGAGCTGGCGCAGCGCGCCGGTATCTCCGCCCCGCCCTGCCTGCGCCGCGTGCGTGCATTGGAGGAAGCCGGCTACATCAAGGGCTATCACACCGACGTCAATGCCCAAGCACTGGGATTCGGCGTAACGGTCTTCGCCCAGGTCGGGCTAGCGAGCCAGGCCGAGCCCGACCTTCGGGCGTTCGAGGCGCTGCTGCAGACCTGGCCGCAGGTGCGCGATGCGCACATGCTGGCGGGCGAGGCGGATTTCCTGCTCAAGATCGTGGCGCAGGATTGGGACACGTATCAGCGATTTCTCACCACTCAATTGACGGCGGCGCCCAATGTAAGCCACGTGAAAACTGCGCTCGCGATCCGCACTTCGAAATTCGCGCCGGGCGTGCCGATAGAGGTAGATTAGGGGGAGTTTTCAGTTGTCAGTAGTTAGTTATCAAAATGGAGAAGTCAGCCGCTCCTGACGATTGAAAACTGATAACCGGCGACTGCTTACCGAAACGCCACCTTCTTGACTTCGTAGGCCTTCGAGCCGCGCGGCGTCGAGACCTCGACGCTGTCGCCCACCGACTTGCCGATGAGCGCGCGCGCCAGGGGCGAGGTGATCGAGAGCCGTCCCTTGCTGATGTCGGCCTCGTCCTCGCCGACGAGCTGGTAGGCGATCTTCTCGTCGGTTTCTTCGTCGGCCAGAGTAACCGTCGCACCGAATTTTACCGCTTTGCCCGAGAGCTTCGAGACGTCGATGACTTCGGCGCGTGCGATCTTGTCTTCGAGCTCCATGACCCTTCCCTCGATGAAGCCCTGGCGTTCGCGTGCCGCGTGGTACTCGGCGTTCTCGGAAATGTCGCCGTGATCCCGCGCTTCAGCGATCGCGCGAATGATGGCCGGGCGATCCACCGATTTCAGTCGCTTGAGCTCCTCCTGGAGGCGGTTGAAACCCACGGCCGTCATCGGGATTTTAGTCGTGGAGGCTGTCATGGACGCTGACTTTTGAAGTTCGTGGGAATCCGAATCACAAAACTTAACGCTCCGCCCCCGGAAGACCGGGGCGGCTAACGTGGCCCAATAAAGTAGGATTGAAGCGCTGCGACTTCAAGGCCGCCGGCGCGGAGCGCCGCGATCGCCTGTACCGCGGCGCGCGCCCCTGCCACGGTCGTATAGTAAGGAATTCCAATGGTTAACGCGGAGCGCCGCAGGCTGAAACTGTCCGCGATCGCCTGCGCCCCCTCGGTCGTATTGAAAATCAGTTGCACCTCTCCCGAGAGCATGCGGTCGACGATATGGGGCCGCCCCTCCAGCACTTTGTTCACCAGTTCGACCTCGATCCCCGCCGATTTCAGGAACTGCGCGGTACCGCGCGTTGCCACCAGCGCGAAGCCCATCTCGGCGAGTCTCCGGCATGGTTCCACGATCGCGGGCTTGTCGCGGTCGCGGACCGAGACGAAGACACGGCCCGTCAGCGGCAGGTCTGTGCCGCTGCCAAGTTGCGATTTCGCGAAAGCCCGGCCGAAATCGCTGTCGAGCCCCATGACTTCGCCGGTGGATTTCATCTCCGGCCCCAAAATCAGGTCCACCCCTGGGAAGCGCGCAAAGGGAAACACGGCTTCCTTGACGGCGACATGCTTGAGGCGCGGCTTCGTCAACGCGAATTCCGAGAGCCGCGCACCCGCCATCAAGCGCGCCGCGATCTTCGCGACCGGCACGCCGATCGCCTTGGCGACGAACGGAACGGTGCGCGATGCCCGTGGATTGACCTCCAGTACGAATACCGTTCGGTCCTTTACCGCGTACTGCACGTTCATCAGTCCGACCACGTTGAGCGCCGTCGCGAGCGCCGTGGTTTGACGCTCGATTTCGCCGATCACCTCGAGTGGCAGCGAATAGGGCGGAAGTGAGCAGGCGCTGTCGCCCGAGTGGATGCCGGCTTCCTCGATGTGCTCCATGATGCCTGCGATGAAGACCTGGCGGCCGTCGCAGAGGGCGTCCACGTCGACCTCGATCGCATCCTGGAGATAGCGATCGATCAACACCGGGCTGGTGCCGGACACCTGAACCGCCCGCGTCATATAGCGTGCGAGGCCGGTCGCTTCGTGCACGATCTCCATGGCGCGGCCGCCCAGCACATAGGAGGGGCGGATCACCACGGGGTAGCCGATCCGCTCGGCCACCGCCTCCGCTTCGGCCGCGGAGCGCGCGATGCCGTTCTCCGGCTGCCGCAGGCCGAGGGTTTGCAGGAGTTCCTGGAAGCGGCGACGGTCTTCCGCGAGATCGATCGCGTCGGGAGAAGTGCCGAGGATCGGGATGTGATGGGCTTCGAGCGCGGCGGCGAGCTTGAGCGGCGTCTGTCCGCCCAGTTGCACGATCACGCCCAAGAGCGTGCCTCGGCGTTCTTCCGCGCGCACCAATTCGATCACGTCCTCCGCGGTGAGCGGCTCGAAATAAAGTCGATCGGAAGTGTCATAGTCGGTAGAGACCGTCTCGGGATTGCAGTTGACCATGATGGTCTCAATGCCGGCCTCCTTGAGGCTGTAAGCGGCATGGACGCAGCAATAGTCGAATTCGATGCCCTGGCCGATGCGGTTCGGTCCGCCGCCGAGGATCACGACCTTGCGCCGCTCGGACGGATCGGATTCATCCTGTGGCTCGGTGACGCCGTCGCCCTCGTACGTCGAATACATGTAAGGCGTGAGCGAGGGGAACTCGGCGGCACAGGTGTCGATCCGCTTATAGACCGGACGAACGCCGAGTTTGCGTCGCAAATTCGCAACCGACCGCTCCGGAACACCCGCGAGCTCCGCAAGTCTCGTGTCGGAGAATCCCTGGCGCTTCAAGTGCAGCACGCCTGGTGCATCCTCGGGCAGACCCTTGGAACGCACCGCGGTCTCCGTCTCGACGATCTTCAGCACTTCGCGCAGGAACCACGGGTCGTATTTGCAGGCGGCATGCACCTCCTCGACCGTGAGCCCGAGGCGGAAGGCCTGCGCGATCACCAGCAACCGGTCCGGTGTCGGCTTTGCGAGCGCGGCACGGATCGCGTTGCGGTCGCCGGCTCCCGAAATTTCCACTTCATTGAATCCGGTGAGGCCGGTTTCCATCGAGCGCAGCGCCTTCTGCACGGATTCGGCGAAGCTGCGCCCGATCGCCATCGCCTCGCCCACCGATTTCATCGAGGTCGTGAGGATCGGCTCCGCGCCGGGAAATTTCTCGAAGGTGAAGCGCGGCATCTTGGTCACGACGTAGTCGATGGTCGGCTCGAAGGAAGCCGGCGTCACCCGCGTGATCTCGTTGGCGAGTTCATCGAGCGTGTAGCCGACCGCGAGTTTCGCCGCGACCTTCGCGATCGGAAATCCGGTTGCCTTCGAAGCCAGTGCCGAGCTGCGCGATACGCGCGGGTTCATCTCGATGATCACGAGCCGGCCGTCGGCGGGGTTGACGGCGAACTGCACGTTCGAGCCGCCGGTATCGACGCCGATTTCGCGCAGCACCGCGATCGAGGCGTTGCGCATGCGCTGATATTCCTTGTCGGTGAGCGTCAGCGCCGGCGCCACGGTCACGCTGTCGCCGGTATGAACGCCCATGGGATCGACGTTCTCGATCGAGCAGACGATGATGCAATTGTCGGCCCGGTCGCGCACCACCTCCATCTCGAATTCTTTCCACCCCAGCACCGATTCCTCGATCAGCACCTCGTGGGTGGGCGAGGCACGCAAACCGCCGCGCACGATCTCCTCGAATTCCTCGCGATTGTAGGCAACGCCGCCGCCGGTGCCGCCCAAGGTGAAGGAGGGTCGGATGATCGCCGGCAATCCCACATAAGTAAGAGCAGCCATCGCCTCCTCGGGGGAGCGCACCAGTCGGCTCTTCGGGCTCTCGAGGCCGATCCGCTCCATCGCCTCGCGGAAGAGCAGCCGGTCTTCCGCTTTGGCGATCGCGTCTTCCTTGGCGCCGATCAGCTCGACGCCGTGCCGGTGCAGCGCCCCTGAGCGCGCCAGCGCCATCGCCGTGTTGAGCCCGGTCTGTCCGCCCATTGTCGGCAGCAGCGCGTCGGGCTTCTCCTTGGCGATGATCCGCTCGACCAGCTCAGCCGTGATCGGCTCGATGTAGGTGGCATCCGCGAGCTCGGGATCGGTCATGATGGTGGCGGGGTTCGAATTCACCAGCACGACGCGGTAGCCTTCCTCCTTGAGCGCCTTCACCGCCTGCGCCCCGGAGTAATCAAACTCGCAGGCCTGCCCGATGACGATCGGACCCGCGCCGATGATCAGGATCGAGTGGATGTCGGTGCGCTTAGGCAAGGAGCACCTTGCTCATGACGCGCCCATCTGCGTGCTGCTGCACCCCCCACCCGGCAGCGCCGGCGCGCTGCCGACCTCCCCAGCAAGGGGGGAGGCGATTGAAATACAGGCCGGCAGGAAAATGTTTGCGTGTCGATCGAATAGCGTCATCCGCGCCCCTTTTCCATCATCTCCACGAACCGCTGGAACAGGTAGTGACTGTCCTGCGGACCGGGGCTCGCCTCCGGATGATACTGCACCGAGAAGATCGGCTTGCCCTTGACGCGGAGTCCCTCGTTGCTGCCGTCGAACAGCGAGACGTGCGTCACCTCGATATCGGACGGCAGCGATTCCGGCACCACGCAGAAACCATGATTCTGGCTGGTGATCTCAACCTTGCCGGTGGCGAGGTCCTTGACCGGATGGTTGGCGCCGCGGTGCCCAATCGGCATTTTGCGAGTGCGTCCGCCGAGCGCGAGGCCGAGGAGTTGATGGCCGAGGCAGATGCCGAATATCGGCTTTCCGGTCGCGATCAGCTTCTTGAGCGTCGGCACCGCATAAACTCCGGTCGCGGCGGGATCGCCGGGGCCGTTGGCGAGGAAAATGCCGTCGGGTTCGTGCGCGAGGATTTGCTCGGCGCTCGCCGTCGCGGGAACCACGGTGACGCGGCAGCCATGCGATGCCAGCAGGCGCAAGATATTGCGCTTGGCGCCGTAATCGACGGCGACCACGTGATAGCGAGGGTGCTCAAGACGCCCGTAGCCCTGACCCCAGTGCCACTGGGTTTGATCCCAGACATAGGTCTGCCGGCACGAGACCTCCTTGGCGAGGTCCATGCCTTCAAGCCCCGGCCACGCACGAGCGGCATCGAGTGCTGTCGGGATGTCGGGCGTGCCTTCGCCCGCGTAGACGAGCGCACCCGAGGGCGCACCGCCGTCGCGGATACGGCGCGTCAGGCGCCTGGTATCAAGCCCCGAGATGCCGGGAAGTCCCTGCGCGCGCAGCCAATCGCGGAAATGCTGCGTCGCGCGGTAATTGGCGGGTTCGGTGATGTCCACTGAAAGTGCCAATCCGCGCGCCGCCGGGGTCATGGTCTCGATGTCTTCGGCATTGGCGCCGACATTGCCGATATGCGGGAAGGTAAAGGTGATGATCTGCCCGGCATAGGAGGGATCGGTCATGATCTCTTGATAGCCGGTCATGCTGGTGTTGAAGCAGACCTCGCCCACGGCCAGGCCCGGTGCGCCGAAGCCCCGACCCCAGAACACCGTGCCGTCGGCAAGGACCAGCGCAGCGGTCGTGCCGGGCGGCGGCGATGATGGCTCTGAGGCGGCGCCGGCAACCATGGCGTTCATCTCACGGAGGTTGTGCGGGGCCGCGCCAAGCTACGGCTGCCGAACGGGTGGTCGGCCGCGCGAGGAAAAGCCCGCGATCTGACTTGAAGTGCATGAGATAGCGATTTGAAGTCCTCCCGTCAAGCGCGAAACATGCCGTAACTATGTGGAAGTTCAACGGGTTATGGCGCCGTTTGGGATTTGCCATGCCGGCCGTCAGCGGGTAACGTCGCTGCGCCCGGATTCGGGACGGTAGTATTTGCTTGGGAGGAATGACCATGGCGCTGCGCGACGCACTCGGCACTGCCCTCAAGGCGGCAATGAAGGCCGGCGATCAGCGCCGACTGTCGACGGTACGGATGGTGCTGGCGGCTCTCAAGGAGCGCGATATCGACGCGCGCGGCAAGGGCAACCCCAACGGCATTGACGAGGGAGAAATCCAACGGATGATGCAGGGTTTGGTGAAGCAGCGCCGAGAGGCGATCGAGCTCTATCAGCAGGGCAAGCGGCCGGAGCTCGCACAGAAGGAGCAGGAGGAAATCGCGGTCATCGAGAGCTTCCTGCCGAAGCAACTGTCGGACGCCGAGGCCGAGGCCGCGATCAAGAGCGTGATCGCTGCGACCGGCGCACAGAGCGTCAAGGACATGGGCCGCGTCATGGCGGCGCTCAAAGAGAAATACGCGGGCCAACTCGATCTCTCCAAAGCCGGCGGGATGGTGAAGAAGCTGCTGGGTTGAGGAGCGAGCGACGGCGACTCCATACTTCAGTATGGGGACACTGGGCATGAATCGAGGTATGATATTTCTTCCGTCGGTTCCGTCCGCTGACGGCTCAGTCTCGACCGCCGACGGAGACCATGGCCTTTCCGCCTGAATTCCTCGAGGAGCTGCGGCACCGGCTCTCGCTCGCGAACGTAGTTTCGCGGCGCGTAAAGCTGCAGCGCCGCGGTCGCGAGTTCGTGGGACTCTGTCCCTTCCACAAGGAAAAGACGCCGTCCTTCGCGGTGGTGGAGGACAAGCACTTCTTTCACTGCTTCGGTTGCGGCGCCCATGGCGACGTCATCAGCTTTACGATGCAGAGCGGCAATCTGAGCTTTCCCGAGGCGATCGAGAGCCTGGCACGCGAGGCCGGGCTCGAAGTTCCGAAGGCGACGCGCGAGGAGCGCGAACGGGCGGAGCGGCAGGCAACCCTGCGCGGCGCGATCGAGGCGGCGGCCGAGCATTTCGAGACGCAGCTGCATAGCGCGGCGGGCCGCGATGCGCTCGCGTATTTGACCCGCCGCGGCCTCGACCGCGACACCATCCGGCGGTTCCGCCTGGGCTTCGCTCCTGACCGACGCGACGGTATCCGCCAGGCGCTTGGCCAACGCTTCCCGGAACCGCTGCTCCTGGAAGCGGGCCTCGTTCGAAGGCGCGAGGAAGGGAGCGAGAGCTACGACTATTTCCGCGGGCGCGTCATTTTTCCGATCGGCGATCGCGGCGGGCGCGTCATCGCTTTCGGTGGCCGCATCCTGGGCGAGGGCGAGCCCAAATATCTTAACTCGCCGGAGACGCCGCTATTCGAGAAGGGCCGCGTGCTTTACGGCTGGGCGCAGGCACGGGCGGCTGCGGGCGGAAAATCTCCTGTGATCGTCGCCGAAGGCTACATGGACGTGATCGCGCTCCATCGCGCGGGCTTCGTCGGCGCGGTGGCGCCACTCGGCACGGCGCTCACCGAGCGCCAGATCGAGGAGCTGTGGCGGCTCGATGCCGAGCCCATCCTCTGCTTCGACGGCGATGCGGCCGGGCTGCGCGCGGCCGCGCGCGCGGTGGGACGCGCGCTCCCGTTGTTGAAGCCTGGGCGGTCGCTGCGCTTTGCGACGCTGCCCCAGGGCGAAGACCCCGACACGCTCGTGCTGCGTCACGGCGTTGCTGCCATGCGCGAGATTCTGGATCGGGCGCAGCCCTTGGTCGAGTTCCTCTGGCTGCTCGAAAGCAACGTCCAACCGCTCGACACCCCCGAACGCCGCGCCGCGCTGGAGCGGAGGCTGCAGGAGCGGGTGGGCGGGATAGCCGATCGCACCGTTCGGGAGCACTACGATACGTTCTTGCGCGAGCGGATTTTTCAACATTTTGGGAAAGCTGCCCCAGGGCGTGCCCGCTCCTGGCGTCCGAGACGAGGGGTTCCCGGAAGCCGGCCGGCAAGCGCACCGCCCGCTTATGAACCGGCGCCCCAGGCGCCTTCGACCCTCCGCCGACGACAAGAAGAGGTATTGCTGGCGGTGTTACTCAACCATCCCGATCTGTTGGACGCGGTTGCCGAGGAATTGGCCGAATTGGAGTTCGAGTTCCACGACCTGGACAAGCTTTCGCGCGCGCTTTTACACCTCCACGCCGCGCGCCCGGACCTTGACGCCGGGGCATTGCAACTCCACCTTTCACAGGGCGAATTCGCCGCTATCGTGAACAGCTTGCTGGTCCCTCAGGTGCTCAATCATGCATCATTTGCGCGTAGGGAAGCTGACCCGGAAGTGGTGCGGGCCGGATGGCATAGCGCCAAGGCGCAGTTCCTGATGCGGCGGCAAAAGCCAACCGCCGGGCGGGCAGAGAGCGGCGGCGAAATGACGCAAGAGTGGTGGGAGCGCCTCAAGGCGCTTCATGAGCAGCGGGAAGACGCACAAAAAACCGACGGGGGAGTGAGCGGGTAACGCCGACGCCGAGCGGCATCCTAGGAGGCTGGGATGCGGTCGGCGCTCGAGAAGCAAGGGCTATGATGACGGACCGAGGCGCCGGTGGGCGCCTTGCACCGTCCTTTTGAGATTGGGACATACGAGAGATGGCAAGCAAGGCAGCGGCAGCAACGACGGCAGAGGCGCCCGAGGCGCGCGACGAGGCAGCGGAAGCCCCGCTCCTCGACAGCATGCAGCAAGCGGTCAAGAAGATGGTGGCGCGCGGCAAGGAGCGCGGCTACGTCAGCTATGACGAGCTGAACGCGGCGTTGCCGCCGGATCAGGTCACCCACGAGCAGCTCGAGGACATCCTGGCGATGCTCTCGGAGCAGGGCATCAATGTGGTCGAGGGCGAGGAAGGCGACGACGCGGCCGAAGCGGCCGGCGAAGATGAAGCCGAGGCCCGCGGCAACGTCGATGACGACGATATCGGCCGCACCGACGACCCTGTGCGCATGTATCTGCGCGAGATGGGTTCGGTGGAGCTGCTCTCGCGCGAAGGCGAAATCGCGATCGCGAAGCGCATCGAGGCCGGCCGCGAGATGATGATCGGCGGCATCTGCGAGAGCCCGCTCACCATGCGCGCGATCATCGCGTGGCGCGACGCGCTCAACGAGGGCAAGATGCTGCTGCGCGACGTGATCGATCTCGACGCGACCTATGGCAACAGCGCGTTCGAGGCCGCGAACGACGAGATCGAAGCCGAGGTCGAAGGTGACGGCGAAGGCGAAGTCGAGGAGATCGCCGACGGCGCCGACGGCCAGGACGCCGAGGAGGAAGCCTCGGTCTCGCTTTCGGCGATGGAGGCCACGCTCAAGCCGCAGGTGCTGGAGACCTTCGACACTATCGCCAAGACCTACAAGAAGCTGCACAAGCTGCAGGAGCAGCGGCTCGAGTCCATGCAGAAAGGGCAGGAGCTGCTGAAGCCGAACGAGCGCCGCTATGAGAAGCTGAAGCTCGAGATGGTCGAGGCGATGAAGGACGTGCGGCTCAACAATGCCCGCATCGAGCAACTCGTGCATCAGCTCTACGGCTTGAACCGGCGCATGCTCTCGATCGAGGGCAGGCTGTTGCGCTTGGCCGAAAGCGCGGGCATCAAGCGCCAGGACTTCCTCGAGAACCACTTTGGCCATGAGCTGGCGCCGCGCTGGATTCAGCGCGTGCAGCGTCTCTCCGGCAAGGGCTGGGCCAACTACATCCGCCGGCACGGCGACGACGTGAAGGACTTGCGCGGCGATCTGGGCACGATCGCGAACGAAGCCGGATTGCCGCCCTCCGAGTTCCGTCGCATCGTCTCGACCGTGCAACGGGGCGAGCGCGAGGCAAGCCGCGCCAAGAAGGAGATGGTCGAGGCCAATCTGCGTTTGGTGATCTCGATCGCCAAGAAGTACACCAATCGCGGCCTGCAGTTCCTCGACCTGATCCAGGAAGGCAACATTGGCCTGATGAAGGCGGTGGACAAGTTCGAGTACCGGCGCGGCTACAAATTCTCCACCTATGCGACTTGGTGGATTCGCCAGGCGATCACGCGTTCGATCGCCGATCAGGCGCGCACCATCCGCATCCCCGTGCACATGATCGAAACGATCAACAAGCTGGTGCGCACCAGCCGGCAGATGCTGCACGAGATCGGCCGCGAGCCGACGCCCGAGGAGCTCGCCGAGAAGCTCGGCATGCCGCTCGAGAAGGTGCGCAAGGTGCTGAAGATCGCCAAGGAGCCGATCAGCCTCGAAACGCCGATCGGCGACGAGGAGGACAGTCATCTCGGCGATTTCATCGAGGACAAGAACGCCGTGCTCCCGGTCGATGCCGCGATTCAGGCCAATCTGCGCGAAACCACGACCCGAGTGCTCGCCTCGCTGACGCCGCGCGAGGAGCGAGTGCTGCGCATGCGCTTCGGCATCGGAATGAACACCGACCACACGCTCGAGGAGGTCGGCCAACAATTCTCGGTAACACGCGAGCGCATACGCCAGATCGAGGCGAAGGCGTTGCGCAAGCTCAAGCACCCGAGCCGATCGCGCAAGCTCCGAAGCTTCCTCGATACGTGAGCGAGAACGGAGGACAGAAGACGGACGACAACAGAGCGCGGACGGAAGTAAGGTAGCGTCCGGTTGTCCCTGGTCCGCCGTCCGTAGTCCGTTCTCGAATGCTCCCCGGGCCCGTAGTTCAGTTGGTCAGAACGCGCCGCTCATAACGGTGTTGTCGCAGGTTCGAGTCCTGCCGGGCCCACCATCTTGTCTCCCGTTCTAGCGCGTCCGTTCCGAGCACGGCGGGAGAGGCCGGTTCCCGGCCTCTTCTGGGGATCTTTTGCGTCTCATGTCGCAGCAGAGGCGTATTCAATGGCCAAACGGGTCAATGGCCAAACGGGGCGCAGTTTCGGAAATCGTCTCTGTCGGCGGAATTCGCGTCCAAACCATCGTCGTCCCGTTCGTAACGCTCAGAGAGACGAGATCGAGCCGCTCAATCCCGCCTGGCTCAACGAGATCGGCCAATGCTTCATACTAAAGGGCTTGGGTTTCACTCACCCAAACACACCATCGGTGTCGCTTGTAATCGAGGGTCTCGAGTGCCATTGATCAGCACTGTATTACTATCGGTGACAAATTTGATAGCGACGGATACGGTGTCGAGTGGTTTCTTGTACCCGTAAATCCGGCAGTCATTCGTGTTGAGATCGGGCAGGAGGGGATCGTTGACGAAGCCCTGCGACATAATCGTCAGTGCCGTTGCATTTCCCGGCGCCTGTGCGAACACGTAATTCCCGCTGCTAGCGCTAAGTCCGGAGCCATCGATTGCGTACCGGCCGGGTGGACTCGCCGCGTTCGCGGGGGTTGCAAACGTCAGCACACCTGTTGTGACTGTCCCTAAGGTCTCGCCGTTGACAAACCCCGTCACGGTTCCACTCAGCGGCGGATTAGGGCTATTGGTATTTCGGCTCACTTCATCCGCCACATAGGTGAGTACCGCCGGGGTGATGGTCAGCACATTCCCGGTGAAGGCGAGGGTGTAATTGGAGTTCGCGGCCAAGGTGCCCTGGGTGATCGCATAGGGTCCCGCCACCGTCTCGCCGGGCGCGCGCGTCAGGGCGCCGGTCAGCACCGAGCCCGCGGTGTCGCCGAGCTGGAAGCCACTCGCCGCATAGGTCAGTGCCGGATCG
>Ga0335079_10000481_pt1 | contig 45635 bp, 37 predicted proteins | sample Lox_Sample_33_FD_206719 | JGI IMG/M metagenome (GOLD analysis project Ga0335079, IMG submission 206719) | Soil microbial communities from Loxahatchee National Wildlife Refuge, Florida, United States - Lox_Sample_3.3 | ecosystem: Environmental > Terrestrial > Soil > Wetlands | place: USA...
CCCCGTGGCGGCCCACGAAAGACAGAGCGGCCGCAGTCGCTCCACCGGAACGACCGATCAACCATCAAGTCACCGGCCGCCAACGCTCGCGGCCGCGGGCCCAGATAAGGCAGGGCGTCCACGGAGCCAACACTCACCACCATCCGGCCACCTTCCGCCGGAAGATCCATGACCGGCGGGCGACCCCCTCACACAAACACACTCCACGCCCACAAGCACACACACAGGAGGCCTTGACACCCCAACCCGGCTCAGATAAGCGATCACGCCGAGCGCTGTGTCAGTTGGGTGACTGCGCTGACAGGGGGGGATTAGCGACGGTTGCGGAATACCCCGCTGATGGGAGTGCGAGGTGACCTTGGCGATGTTTCCCTCACGGATTCTCGCAATAACACGTACGGACGGTCCGCCCCTCAAACAACCGATCGAGCTTGCTCCGTCGTTCGCCTCGTTGGCCGCGACGACGCCGGCGAGCCGTTCGACGTCAGCGGCAAGAAAGGCGAAGTGGAAGATGCCTCCCCGTCGATAGACGGACGTATCGCTCGGGGAGGCATGTTTCGCTCGACGAACTCGGACAACTCGATCGCCACCGCGTTGTCTGAGGCGATGTGCGCGAGCTTCATGCGCTCGATTCTTTCGCCGAAGATGTCGGCGCAGACGTCTTCAATCGGCCCGCCGACGCTGCCGTCGACCTCGCCATTCTCGGAGATCGTCTCGAGCCCGACGCTCCGGCAATACCAGTCGCCCGCTGCCTTGTCGTCGGGGGACTGAGATACTCCGTGCGCCGGCACGCGCATCGGCTCACTCATGGTCCCTTCGTCTCGGATTCGTCTGTGACGGCAAACCCAGGGTGCGACTCGCGCTAAGCCGGCGGTCGGGTCACCTTGACCTGCGCAACCGCGCACCGCAGCCCAAGGATGCGGTACGCGGTGCGGCGGCACGACGAGTCTGTCGTTGGCTCCGGGCCGGAAGCTGGGCTAGTGCCAGAGCTTCGTGAACTGCGACTTGTAGTCTGCGATGCACGGCGGGTTGTTGACAGTCGTTGGGACGTTGCCGTACTGCTTCGACCACAGGACGTAGTTTTGCCACGGCTGAGAGTCCTTCACGGAGCTGCCGGTCAGCAGACGAGCGACGGCGTCAGCGAACTGCCATCCGGTCTCCACGTAACAAAGCGGGACGGCAGCGGTCATCGTGCCGGCCTGCAGCTGCTCGACGCCATCGGCGTCAGGCGCCCAGGCATACATCTTGGGAAGCGCGATGCCGGCGCCCTTCGTGGCGGCCGAGAGGCCGACGGCCATGTCGGCATAGCCGAAGTAGAGACCCTTGATGTTGGGATTCGCGCGCAGGAAGTTCGCGATCAGTGACGCCGCATTAGTGCCCAGTGACGTCGGCTGAATCGAGATCGACTGGACCGTGCAAGCCGAGCAGACCTTCTTGACCCGGGCTGTGAAGTTGGCGACGTTATTCGCCACGGACGGATAGCCGGTCAGCAACACCGTCCCGAATTCCCCTTTACCTCCGGCATCGATCACCGCCCTGTCAGCCATCAGGTAGGTCGCCTGCGCCACCTCGGGCGGCGGCTGCAACTGCAAAGTGATGCCATTGGACGGGTCGTACGTCGACGGGTCGGTTCCCGTGTTCATGATGATCGGGATTTTCATCGCGTTGAGCTGCTTCGCCTGCTCGGGGAACTGGTTGAGCGCGAAGCCCGAGCTCACGACCGCAGACGGCGCGTCCCGCACCGCCTGGGCAAATGAAGCCTGGATCCCCTGCGGCGTCGGCGACGTCGTGATGTTGGTGACGTTCCAGCCCAAGTATGCCGCAGCGGCGTCAAAGGAATCCTGCATGTCGGTGCAGGCCGGCGCCCCGCAATTGATGAAGACGACCTTCTTGCCCTTAGGGATCGGCTTCGTGATCGGCACCGTTGGACCGATACTCGTCGGGGGTTTCGTGTACGGGGCTATGGCCGACTGGAGCGCCGCCAAATCGGTTCCCGACGAGGTCGACGCAGTGCCCGTGGAAGTTGCTGCGGCGGTGGCGGAGCTGGTAGAGCTGGAGCTCGAGCTTCCACACGCCGTCACGAACAGCCCAAGACCGACGGCGAGAGCGAAGCTCGCCCAACTTCCCCATCGTCCCGATGCGAACGATCGCATATTCCTTCTCCTCTTTGCCTCGATGTAAGCGGATCTGAAGCGACGCTCTGCCGTGCGGTCACCATCTGCGTCAGGCATCGCACTCTGCCCGGCACTTCGTCAACTTCAACGTTGATGCTAACGAGCACGAGATCGGCTGTCAACTCGATCACGTGTTAGCGTCATGTTGCTCTCGCCCCACCGGCCCGTATTCAACTGGCTCGTTGACGTGAGGCTGCCCGCTGGCTATCCTCTCGTCAACGTTGCCATTGACGCCGATTCCTTCCGGCCATCAGTTCCCCCGATCGTCGTTTACGCGCTGCGACAGCCAGTGGTTAGTTCAATGGCCCGTCAGGAGTGAGTGCGTCGTCTAGATCCAACAGTCCTTACGCTTCTCTGACGCGCTGGGCAGCCCTTCCGAATCTCGCGGACAAGGCCGTCAGGGTCGGTCACTGGTTCAGCGCTGCAACCGACTTGCATCTAACTTTCGAGTGGGCCTAGGCCGTCCTCGACCTAGTGGAAGGACTTGCGAAATGGGCAGCCTGGACGGCAAGGTAGCGTTCATCACTGGTGCCGCGCGCGGTATGGGGCAGTCGCACGCGACGACACTGGCCCGGGAGGGCGCGGACATCGTTATGGTGGACATCTCCGAGAACATCGGGTCGGTCCCGTACGATGTCGCGACGGCGGAGCAGCTCGAGCAGACGCGCGCAGAAGTGGAGGCGCTGGGCAGCCGGGTCATCGCCGCCCACGCCGACGTTCGGCGGCAGGAGCAGCTTGATTCAGTTGTCGCGCGGGCCGTCGAAGAGTTCGGCGGGATCGATATCTGTATCGCCAATGCCGGCATCTGGAGCATGGCCCCGTATTGGGAGATGCGCGAGCAGCAATGGCAGGACATGGTCGACATCAACCTCTCAGGGGCCTGGCGTACCGCTAAAGCCGCGACTCCGAGCATGATCGAGCGCGGAGGCGGAGCGATCGTTCTGATCTCGTCTGTGAACGGACTCGAGCCGAATACAAACTTTGCACACTACACGTCAGCAAAGGCAGGTGTCATCGGCCTGATGATGGCAATCGCGTTCGAAGGCGGACCCCACAACATCCGCTGCAACGCAATCTGCCCAGGAGTCATCGATACACCGATGAACGATTGGCAGGGGGCGTACGACCTGTTCGCTGGTAAGCCCGGGGGGACTCGTGACGACCGTTACGCCGGCGCAATGCACTGGTCGCTTCTCAGGGGCCGCGGGGTGCTTCCCCGGTCCGCCGTCAGCAACGCGATCTTGTGGATGGTCGCCGACTCCGGTGAGCACGTAACGGGACTCGTGATTCCGATCGACGGCGGGCACAGCGTGCTACCGCGATTCAATCCAGAGCCGGTCCGTTCCTGATTCCGTCGTAATACGTGCTACTCGTCAAGGAGGTGCGTCGGACGCCTGGATGACAAGTCGCATTCATCGCTGCCACCGCGGGCGGTCACGATCGGTCGCACGCCGTGCGGATGGCGGAGGCGGTTGACACAAGTGTGTTGACATCTGTGGGGACATCGACCGCGTGCCCTACCAGCTCTGGCGCGATGGTGGGAGCTCAACGAGTCTCGAGCCTCGTCCAAGCGCTCGGCTGACTGATGTTCGTGCACAACGCGAATCGACCCACCCGCGACAACGCGGCAACCGCCGTCGATGCAGGGATTGTAGAGCTGGGTCAACTTGACATCGTCCTCTGCAGCTCGGGTATCTGGTCGGGCTCGCCGTTCTTAGACATGAGACGGAGCGTTGGACCAGGTAGGCCCCAACATCGAGAACGGTCGACCTGCTTTACCCGCACGGGTTAGCAAATGCATCGGTGTCAGCGGTGGCGCTCCCCTCGACAGGCACCGTGCGCCCCGGCAATCGAAGTCCGTCCAAAGGGCCCTCGAGTTTGACGTCGGCGCTGATGGACACGTAGGGCGCGGGGCGGAGCCTTGGGGCGCCGCCTCCAAGTGCGGACCGCACCCGCGTTAGCCATCGGATGCATTGGCGTCCGCGCGCTTGTTCGCCCCACCCCTCGCACGGATCCACGCGCGTGCCTCGAGCGTCCGCTCCAAGTTCGTGGTGGCGAGGGCGACCAGCAGCACCATGCCGCTGAACATCTCCTGCGCCCATGGATGCGCGCCGACGAGCACGAGCCCGGTGGTGCCCGTGCCGAGCAGGATCACGGCCAGGACGGTGCCCCAAGCGTTGAACCTGCCTCCAAATTGGGTTGCGCCGAGGAACGCCGCGGCGAACGCATTCAGTAGATATGGTGGGCCGATGCCCGGGGATCCGGAGCTAACCTGCGAGGCGAGCAGAACGCCGGCCACGGCGCACACCAGGCCAGAGATCGTCAAGCATACGAACTTCAGCCGCGGAGTCCGGATGCCGGTGAGCTGAGCACCGCGCTCATTGAAGCCGACCGCGTAGATCCGGCGGCCGACGACGGTGTACTTCTGAGTGAACCAGACGAGCAGCGCGACGATGAGCATCAGAATCACCGGCAGCTGTATCCCGCCGATCGAGGTGGTCGCGATGCTGCCGAAGGTTCCGTTCAGCTGGTTACCGATGATCGCCTGGTCGCTGCTGAGAAGCGAGATGATTGCCGCCATGAGTGATCCGGTCGCGAGGGTGCCGATGAACGAGTCGATCCCGGCGGTGACGACTACCAGTCCGTTGAACACGCCAAGCGCGAGCCCGGCGAGGATCGTCAATGCGATCGCCGGGACGATCGCCACACCCTTGTCGACGAGAAGCCACGCGACCAATACATTGCACAATCCCATCAGGTTCCCGACTGAGAGGTCAAAGATGCGAGCTGAAAGCGGTATTACGAGCGACAACGCAATCAGGCCCGCAACCGCGTTCTGGTTGAAAATTGTCTTTACGGTCGCCCAGGTAGGGAACGTGTCGGGCGCCCAGATCGAGAAGATGATGATGATCGCGATCAAGACATACACGATGCCGATATTCTCGAAGCCGAGATGTCGGCGCCAGGCCGGCCTTCCGCCGACCGCCTTCTCGTCGCCCGGAGCTGGACCGGGCCCCGGCGCGCCACCGCTCACCTGAACGGCACTGGAATCAGCCCTGCTGCTTGTCATCACTCAACCCCTTCCATTGCGCCCAGGATCGCCGGCTTGCTCATTGCTTCACCCTCCAGCTCGGCCACGATCACGCCATCCCGCAACACGATCACTCGGTCACAGGACGCCAGCAGATCCTCCACATCGGAGGACGCCATCAAGACCGACAGACCATCGCCTGCTCGTTGCCGCAACTGTTCATAGATCATGGTTCGAGCCCCGATGTCGATTCCGGCTGTCGGCTCGGAAAGCACCAGCACGCGGGGCGCGACCGACAGCCAGCGCGCGAGCACAGCCTTCTGCTGGTTGCCACCGCTGAGTGTCGTGATCTTTCGCTCCGACGCTTCCTCGTCGGCATGCACGGATCGCAGCCACTCTCGGGAGAACCTGCGCACGCCGGCGAGAGGCAGAACGCCGGACCTGGCGAGGCTCGGCAACCCTGGCAGCGAAACGTTCTCACTGGTCGTGAAGTCGCTAAAGATGGCCTCCTGCGCCCGATCCGCCGGCACGAGCGCGACGCCGAGCTCCCGTGCCTTCAGGAGCGAGAGCTCGGACTGGGACACACCGCCGATCGTGAAGGTGCCCGTGACACCGGCCGTTTGAGCGCCCGCGACGACGTAGGGGAGCTCTTCGCGTCCAGAGCCGAGCAGACCCGCGACTCCAACGATCTCTCCCTCGCGAACCGAGAAGCTGACGCCACGGAGGTACCGCCCGACGACGTTGCTGACCGAGAGGGTGACGGGCGCCTCGACGAGCTCGCGACGACGTGCCCTTGTTGCAGCGGCATCCTGATCGGCGTCGGCGTCCGCGTCGGCGTCGGCGATCAGCTTGACCAAATCGCCCATGGATGTGTCGGCGAGCGCCCCGTTCCAGACGATCTCGCCGGCGCGCATCACCGTCGCGTGGTCAGCGATGCTCATGACCTCGTCGAGTCGGTGTGAGACCAGAAGAACCGCCGTGCCGGTGGCGCTGACCTCCCGGATGAGACGAAACAGATGATGGACCTCGTGAGCCGGCAACGCAGCAGTCGGCTCGTCGAGAACCAGAACTCCGCGACCTCTCTCCCAGCCCGCGACGGCCCGCACGATCGCTACAGCTGCACGCTCCGGGGGTGACGCCTCCCCGAGCGGTTGCCACGGATCGAGCGCGAATCCGAACTCGGCGAGCAGTTCTTTTGTGACGGTCGCCTGGCGACCCCAGTTGATATGGCCCCGCCGGCGCGCGAACCCGAGCACGAGCCCGACATTGTCGACGGCTCCAAGCTCGAGGATGATCCCCAGCTCCTGATGCACGAACCTAAGGCCCTTGCGCTCGGCGTCGACCGGATCACCGAGCTCGAGTTCCTCATCATCGATCCACGCTTCGGCGCCTGGGTCGGGAGCGTGCACTCCCGCCAGTGCCTTGACCAGCGTGGACTTGCCACAACCGTTGTGACCCAGCAGCGCGTGAACGGATCCAGACGCGATCTCGAGATCGACTCCGTTCAATGCCTGCACACCCGGAAATGTCTTCGACACCGACCGGAGCCGCAGAGCAACGCGCGGATGACCGTTTGTCGTGGCTTGCACGTCGAATCCTCTCACTCTCGTCCGTGCCGGCGGGACCGGCGCTTGCGTCTACGTTTCCGTTGACTCGGGCAAGCTAACACGTCGCGGATGCCGTGTCAACAGATACGTTGATGTTTGTCGACCCGGCGCCACGAGGGGCCACGGCGAGTGATCAGTCGCGGAGCGCGGGCGAATGATCGATCATGGCGTACACCGGATCTTCCGGATATCGCCGACCTCGCGCGAAGCCCTCCGTGGGGACCGGCGGAGCGTCGCCGGCCCAGATCTCCGTCTTGTGCCAGTCAAGTACCACCGTTCTCTCGTCGATCCGCCAGACGCCTTCGCGCCGCGAGAGGCGATCGAGATAGCGCGCGCCCATCACGTCAGCCTGGAGGGGCTGGGAGTCCTTGCGCACCAGGGTCGCCATGACCTGCGACTCTGACCAGGCCGAATCGCCGTCGAGCTCGATCATCACGTTCGTGATCGCGTGCGTCGTAGCCGAGTTGGCTGCCGCTAGTCGGCGCGTCACGAACGGGGCAAAGTCGGCGCCGCTACCTCGCCAATAGCCATGGTCATCGAAGGAGTCGTCGTGATAGACGGAGCGAACCAGCGCCTCGTCGCATCGATCGACCCCGCGGCAGTAGGCGATGAGCACCTCGTAGATGCTCTGCTTGTCCAGCAGCGCCCGAATGTCGTCAGTCATGAGATCCGCCTCCCGTGGGTTCTTGTCGCGTATCAGGGGCCGACCGTCAACACCAGCTTGCCAATCACGCCCCGTCCGAGTACCGCGTTGAGCGCCGAGACCGCCTCGACCAGCGGAAACGTTCGGGAGACGAGAGGCCTCAGCGCACCGAGCCTGAACAGCTCGCCCAGGTGCTCCAAGTTCGCTCGATTCACCCCCGGCTCGCGGGTCACAAAGTTGTCCCACCACACACCACATACCTGGTAGCCCTTGAGCAGGGGCAGATTTGCGGGCAGCAGTGGGATCCGTCCGCTGGCAAATCCGACAACCAGCAGCCGACCCTTGTAGGCCATGCTCCGCGATGCCGCATCGAATGCGTCGCCGCCTACGCCGTCGAAGCAGACGTCGACGCCGAGGCCTGCCGTGAGGTCCGTCACCTGCGCCTTGAGGTCCGCTCGGCTGTAATCGATGAGTTCGTCGGCGCCGTGCTGGCGGGCTATCTCCAGTTTCTCCGCCGTGCTCGCGGCCGCAAGCACCCGGGCGCCCAGAGCCTTGCCGATCTCGACGGCCGCCAAGCCGACGCCGCCCGAAGCTCCGAGCACGAGAAGCGTCTCCCCTTCGCTCAGACCTCCGCGCTGGACCAGCGCGTGATAGCTGGTTCCGTAGGCAGAGTAGAAGGCGGTTGCGGTGACGTAATCCATCCCATGCGGGATTTCGGCAGCCTTGACCGTGTTTGTCAGCGCTTCCTCGGCAAAGCCGCCGTAGCCGGACCGGGTCAGAGCCATGAGCCGGTCACCGACGGCAAACTCGGTGACCTTCTCACCGACTTCGACGGCCTCGCCGGCCACCTCAAAGCCGGGCGCAAACGGAGTCGTCGGCTTGACCTGGTATTTGCCCTGGATGATGAGGGTGTCCGGAAAGTTCACGCTCGCGGCGCGGACCCTAATTCGGATGTCGTCCGGACCCAGTTCCTCGCTGGGCAGGTGACCGATCACCAGGCTCTCTGGGGGTCCATATTCTTCGCAGACGACCGCGCGCGTCACACTAGAGCCTGGCGGCATACGCGCGTCCCATCGATCAATCGCCCTCGCCAGTCGTACACCACAGTCAGCCTACACTCCTGCCGACGTATAATCAACTACCGTGTTGACGCCGATCCGCCAACGAAACTAAGGAGCCGAGCATGGCGCCTCAAGTCCATCTGTCCAGGCCTCACGACGGAGTCGCTCTTCTCCTTCTCGACGATCCACCGCAGAACTTCGGCTCATACGCCCTCCTGGCGCTGGTCGCCGACCGCCTGCGGGAAGCGGCCGCTCACGGCGACCGGGTCGTGGTGCTTGCGTCCGATGTACCCGGCTATTTCATGGCGCACGCCAGCCTGACCGACGTCATCGATGCCTACGCCGATCCTGGCTCGACGATCGGCGATCCACGCGTCTGGCGTCACGTGACTGACGCCCTCGAGCGCGGGCCGATGGTCTCGATCGCCTGCAACCATGCTCAGGCCTGGGGAGGCGGAGCCGAGATCTCGTGGGCATGCAATCTCCGTACGGCGGGGCGCTCAGCCCACTATGCACAGATCGAGTCGATGATCGGCGCGATCCCCGGCGCCGGAGGCACAGTCCGGCTCTCACGGCTCGCCGGGCAGTCGAAGGCGATGGAGATAATCCTCGGTGGGGTCCCCGTCGCCGCCGAGGAGTTAGCCGGGCTGGGGATCGTCAATCGTTTGTTCGAGGACGCCGATCTGCGTAGTGGAACGCTCGAGTGGGCGGCCGAGATCGCCTCCCGGCCGGCCCGGGCCCTGAGCGCCTGCAAGCGCGGAATCCTCCAGACCTGGGATCTGGGCTATGAGGACGCGATACGCCTGGAGGGCTATCTCTTCAATGCGACTATGAGTGCCGACACGGTTGAGCGGATCGCTGCTATTCAGGCCCGCTACGACGTTGGTGCCGAGTCGCCAGAGGCGTTCGGCCTCGAGCAGTTGTTGAGTGGACAGAGCCGCGAAGCGTTGTGAGAGCCATCGCGGAGCGCGCTCCGATGCGGAGCGGACTACGCCCGGATGCCGACCGACGGCACGCCCGCACTGGATGCCTCGAGTGAGAACACACGGGCGGCGTTCGCGTACAGGAACTTATCCTGAGCCTCGGCAGGCAGACCAAGACGGAGCACTCCGGCCACGGCGCGGTCGAGTGCCAGTAACGGATAGTCCGTGCCGAACATGGTCTTGTCGGCTCCCGCGCCGCGCATAAAGTCTACGAATGCCGCCGGGTACCGGCTCGGCAGATGAGCCGAGGCGTCAATGTAGACATTCGGATGCTTCCACGCCATCGCGAGCATCTCATCAGTCCAGGGCCAACCGATGTGACCGCCTACGATGATCAGATCCGGAAAGTCAAGTGCGACGTCGTCGAGGTACAGGGGGCGGCCGGGCTCGGAAGGCAACAGCGACGCCGTATGACCCACTTGGGTGACGACCGGGATGCCGAGCTCCACGCATTTTACGAACAGTGGGTAGTGGAGCCGGTGCGAGAACGGCAGGCCGAACGCATACGGCAGCAGGAGGAGGGAGCCGAATCCGAGCTCCAGCACGCAGCGCTCGAGCTCCTTGACCGCTTCGGCCGGTCGGCGGGGGTCGACCGACGCCCGCCCGGCGAACCGGTCGGGGAACTGGGCCATCCAGTCCGCGACCACGTCATTGGGGACCTCGAAGCCATCTTCGACGAGCCCGGTCAGGATCGCTCGGCCAATGCCCGCCGCGTCCATCTCGTCGATCACCTGTTGCGGAGTCTGGCCGGCCAGCATGGCGGATCGGCCGAATACGTGGAGGACATGCGCCAGCTGCGGGGGCCATTGCGCCGCGACGCCTGGCGGGTTAGGAATCACCCATGTGTCGATGACCCTTGGTGCCCGCGGAGTGCTGGGCGCTTGAATCCCCATGAATTCAATATTGCCAAGCCACATCGTCCGAGTCAATGCTCACGTTGATCGGTCTTACCCAAGAGGCCCGACCTGCGGTCGCCCTCATCCCTGCGCCCGAGCGACGAGTCCGCCGATCGTCGTCAGCCGCGGCTGCGCATGCCGTCAGAGAAGATGGCCCAGAACGATGCGCTGAGGTCCTCGGCCTTCTGCCGCCTCCCCGGCTTGAACCACCGATGCGTCCAATTGATCATTCCGAACAGGGCATTGGCGGCCAGCTCAGGGGCGATGTCGTCCCTGAACCTGCCCTCCGCCACAGCCTGCCTGATCAGCTGATGCGAGATCGATTCGAACCTGCGGGTCAGCCTCGTCATCTCCTTCGCCCAGGCGCTGTGTTGAGAGGCGACCTTTCTCATGTCTTCCTGGATGTACACGTACATGTAGGGATAATCGGTCTCATACGAGGAAAGCAATCGCTCTACGATCAGCCTCAGCTTCTCGTCGGGCGCCTTGTCGAGCTTCAGAATTCGTTCCAGCTCCACGACATTCGCCTCGACCCCCTCCCGGACCGCCTCCTGGAGTAGCTCTTGCTTGCTCCCGAAGTAGTAGTAGAGAGTCGCACGGTCGGTACCGACGCGCTCGGCGATGTCGTTGAGCGTCGCTGCCTCGAACCCCTTCTCGGCAAACACGGTGGCGGCGGCATGGATCAATTCGCGTCGCTTCGCCTGATATCCGGCGCTGCCCTCGGCTAGCGCCGCGGCTCGCCGACGGCCGATCCTGCTCGTGCTGGCTCGCGGACCTCCCGCATTCAGAGACATTCGGACGTTTCCAGTGCCTTCGCGTTGATTGTCGCCTTCTCATCGTAGGGTACGCGACAGCCGGACGACCCTACATCAACGTTGACGTGCTCATGAGTCAGCAATATCGCTGTAAAATCGGGTGGCGCAGCGCCCGCGTCGAGCACGTCCCGCTAGAGTCGTGCGGCTAGCGCCACCGGATCGCAAGAACCGACGCTCCCCCGCAAGCGACGCACTTGCAGGGACATCTGATGACCAATCGGTCGTCGGCGAAGTCGAGCAGATGAACTTCGATCAACGAAGCGGCGGCGCCCCCGCACGTCCGACGCAAACCTCATCGCGCCAAAAACCGTTGGCCAGTCCAGCATAGGCCCCGCGAGCGGAAACCGCCGCGTCTGTCTGGGTCGACGTTCGGCATCGGGACAGTCGATGGTCCGCCTTGGCAGACCGCCCCGTACGCCCGCCCGTGCCAACCAGCTCGGGCGTCTCCGAGGCGCCCACTTCGTGGCGACCGCTCATTCCGCGAAGAAGATCTCGTAGGCGTGCTGCGTGTCGAGATACTCCCTCACCTCTGTGATCCTGCCGTTGCCGAGCCGAAAGAAGAACGACGTTTGGGGGTTGTACACGCGACCGTTGGTGAGCTCCGCGTAGCTTTCGGCTTCGACGGCCACCCAGTCGCCCGCGGCGACGATCTGCAGCGGCGTGATCTTCAGCGCGCCGCCCTTGTACACCGGGACGACGCTCTCGAGGAGCTTGCCCATCTCGTCCTTCGTCTTGGTGCCCGCGAACCCCTCCGTCTTGCCCGACACCCACCACGTGGCGTCGTCGTCGAGCCGATCGAGGATGCCGGGGACATTGCCGGTGGAGAACACCTCCAGGAACTCTCGGACGGTCGCCGTGTTCTGTTCAGCGTCGGTTTTGGTAACGGTCACGGCTCTCTCCATTCGTAGCCGGATTACTTGACAAGGAAGCCGGCGTCGACCGGCAGGGTTATGCCCGTGACATAGCGCCCGGCATCCGAGACGAGATACAGAACGCCGTTGCTGATGTCAACCGGGTCGACGGCATCGACCGGCAGCAGGTTTGTCATCAAGCCGACGGTGTCCGGATGCGCCTCGATATAGGCCGCAGTCACGTCGTTTTCGATCATCGGTGTGTGGACGCTGGTCGGGTGGATCGTGTTGACGCGGATGCTATGGGGTGCGAGCTCCACCGCCGTGTTCCGCATCAATCCGACCACGCCGTGCTTGGCGGCGGTATAGGCCGTCTGGGCCAGGGAGTTGATCGCCATCGACTTCATCCCGGCCGTAGAGCTCGTGAGCACGATGGCGCCACCCTGCCCTGCCGCGATTAGGATGGGTACGGTCGCCTCGAGCGTGTTCCAGACCCCCGTGAGGTCGATGTCGATCGACTCCTGCCAGACCTTCGCGCGTGCCTCGGGTCCTTCCGGCTCGGTTGCACCAACCGCCCAGATGCCGGCGTTGGCGACGACGATGTCGAGTCGTCCGAGCTCATCGACGCCCTCTCGGGCGACTAGGGAGAGGCGAGTCAGGTCGCGCACGTCGACCTGACGCGCCACGATGCGGCGCCCGAACGCCTCGACTTGGCTGACTGTCTCCTCAAGATCCTCGGGCGTCGCGCCGGGCACGCTTACGGTTTCTGGCTGCTTGCATAAGTCGACGGCGATGATGTCGGCGCCCTCCTCGGCAAGGCGAACCGCGTGTGAGCGACCTTGACCTCGCGCTGCGCCTGTGATGAACGCTACTTTCCCCTCCAGAACACCCATTCCGCTCCTCTCTCTTAGGGATACGACTTAGACGAAAGTGCCGGTTCGGTCCTTGCTGGCGAACCTCGGAAACACCTTGTCTGCGAACATCTCTAGCTCCTCGGCGTTTTCCTCGGGCTCGAGATGGCCCTGTCCGAACATCAAGAACAGCTCGTTGAATCCGAGTCGGTCTTGGGCTTCCTCGATCCTCTGAGAAATCTCGTCGGCGTTGCCAATCAGGAAGTTCGGCAGTTGTTGACCGTGCGGTATGAACCATTTGTTCCAGAACCAGCTGTGCTCCGCCATGAGCTCGGTCGCGCGCTGCTTGTCATCGGTCAGGATCAGGAAGCCGCCCCACGCGCCGCGCTCTTCAACTGGGACGTCGCGCCCGTAGCCTTCGGCGCGCTCGGCGTATTGGTTCCAGAGCATGTCGCAGAAGTCGAGGTCGCTAGCGAGAACGATCGGCTTGCCGCCCTCGCGAGCCCACATATCGACGGTTCGCATGCTATGTGCAAAGGCCCCGTAGATCTTCGGGTGCGGATTTTGAAGCGGGCGCGGGGCGATGCCGATCTCCCGGACGATGCCGTGCTCGTCCATCCCCTTCCCGAATTCCGCGTAGGCCGGATGCCCCGCCGATCCGCCTTCGGGCGGGAACTGCCAGTACTTGCCGCTGTGACTGAACGTTTCACTCGCCCACGCCTTCTTGATGATCGCGACTGACTCCTCGAAGATCTCGCGATTCACCGTGTCCTGGTCGTCGCGAGACTTTGCGAGAATGGCGTTGGTCGCGCCGGTCCCGCGGACCGCCGCGTAGGAGTCGACCCAACGTGCGTGGTAGCCGCGCGTGAAGCCAACGAACAGCCGCCCCTGAAGCATGTGGTCGAGGGTGGCGATCTCCTCTGCGACCCGCACCGGATTGTGGGTAGGCAGCGTATATCCCATCGTGCCCGCCATCATCCGTTTCGAGTGCAGGCCAACGAAGAGGCTGAACATGCCCGGATGGTTGTTGACCTCGAAACCCTCGATCTGCAGATGGTGCTCGGGCTGGCAATAGCCTGCGTACCCGAGCTCGTCGGCCAGTTGCACGTAGCCCTTGATCTCCTCGAGGAACCGCTGGTAGAGCTCTGGGCGCTGGCCGGCCATCCCGGCCTGGAGCTCGTGCTTGCGGCCGATCACTCCGGTCTGCATCAGGTGAAATTTCAAAGCCAGCCTCTTTCAGGTCGTGCATCCGGGGGCGCCCCGCCGCATCAACCACTACGTTGACAGAAACGGGGCGACACGTCAACCCCTACGTTGACGATGCTCTCTCCGCGGCTCGAGCTCGCGCTTCGGTTCAGCACACCCCCTGATGTGGTGGAGCCGCAGCAGCAATCTCCAGGGCCTCGAGAATCGCAGCCCGGCCGACACCGAAGCGGACCAAGGTGGCCAGATGCTGGCGAAGGCCGGGCATGTAACGATGCGACGGCGTCGCGTCGACCGCCAACGCGATCAGCTCTTTGGTGACGACGCGCAGCGCGCGCGTCCTCCACGGCACTGCGACGAAGGCGAAGAACGCCTCACACCCCTCCGGAGAGAGACGCAACAGCGTCTCGACGAACTCGGGCGTGTCACGAGACCAGAACGGGTCGGCCTCCACATGCCGCCTCCAAAGCCGAGCACGGCCCTCGTCGAACTCAGCGGTCATCACGGGGCTTGCTCGCTCGCGCAGGACCTCCCCCAGCCCCAGGCAGCCCTCCAACAGCGAGTGCATGCCGATGCCAGCTATGAGCACGAGCGTCTCGATCAGTTGCGCGGGCTCGGCTCCGGCGTCGAGCGCGCTCTTCGCAGTCTCGCGCGTGCCTTCGGCGTCCAGGGCCGCGGCGTGAACCGCCAGGCGCAGCAGCGTCCGCGTCTGTTCATCCAGGCCGTTTCCGGTCTCCACCGATCCGAGCGCGGCCAGCGCCTCGGACCGGACGTCCTCAAGTGAAACCTGTCTACTCGTCACGACTTGGCCGGTGCAGCCGTTCGACCCGCATTCCTTCGATGAAGATCGTCCAGAAGGTGTCCATGATCTCCATCGCCGTCAGCCTGTTCCCGGGCTTAAACCACCGGTGGGTCCAGTTCATCATTCCGAATAGAGCATTCACGGCAAGTTCCGGCGGAACGTCGCTGCGAAAGCCTTCCTGCTCGATGACCTGCTGGATCAAAGCGAGGGTGACGGACTCGAAGCGGCGAGTTGCGAGCGCCATCTGCTTCGCCCAGGGGCTGCTGTCCGAAGCGACCCTGCGCATGTCTTCCTGGATGTACACGTACATGTGGGGATAGTTCTCCTCGTAGGAGCAGACAAGCCGCCGGATGATCAGCCGCAGCTTTTCCTCCGGACCGTCGTCACCGGCGAGGATGCGCTCGAGTTCGGCGAGATTCGCTTCGACTTCCTCCCGGATCGCTTCCTGGAAGAGCTCCTGCTTGCCGGAGACGTAGTAATAGAGGGAGGCTCGGTCCGCGCCGAAGCGCTCGGCTACATCGTGAAGGGTCGCGGCCTCGTAGCCCTTCTCTTTGAAGACCAGCGCCGCCGCCCGAATCAGATCTCGCCGGCGCGCGCGGTACTCCTCATTGCTGTCTAGCCGCGCGGCTGCCCGTCGTCGCCCGATACCACTCCGCGGAGCTGTCTCGCGATCGTTCTCCTGCATCTGACCTCCCATCGAGGCCGGGGCTCGCCGGGAGCTTGCGGCCTCCTCAGATCTCGAGGTCTGCATGGTCAGACCCAGCCTACACCAACGTTGACGTTGACGTTGACGGATTCCGTTGATACGGTTCGCGCCAAGAGGAAACACGAGTGTTGACGCGGCGCATCACCCTGACCGTTCGCGCCGACGGTCTTGAACCACAGAGAGTCTGGCGACTCTCTCGCAGCCACCGGAGCCAAGATGACCACAACCGACGTGCAGGTCGATCAACTCATCGCCACCGATGAGATCCAGCGCGTGATCTACGAGTACGCGTTCCACCTCGATATGAATCACCCCGATGAGCTCGCCGCTCTGTTCGTCGACGACTGCGAGGTCATCTACGGACCGAATTTCGGCGCTGTCGGACTCGATGCCTACAAGAAGACACTCGAAGGGATCGGTGAGTTCTTCGAAGCCACGAGTCATCACGTATCTAATATCGTGGTGGACTTCGTCAGCGAGGATGAGGCGACCGTACGCTCCGTCCTGTACGCGTGGCATCGGTACACCCGCGATCGTCCCGACAGCCACGTATGGGGGCAGTATCACGACGTGATGGTCCGGGTCGACGGACGGTGGCGATTCAAGCGCCGCGAACTGCGTGCGGCCGGAACCCGGGACTTCCACGTCAAGCAGCAGATCCCGCTCGGCCGCGCGTAGCGGAAAGGCGACCAGCCGTGACCGACTATCGGACGATACGGATCGAGCATCGTGACCGGCTCACGTGGGTGGTGCTCGATCGCCCCGATAAGGCGAATGCACTGTCGAACCAGCTCCTCGATGAGTTCTCAGATGCGTTGAACGCGCTCCGTGAGTCCGGCGGTCCCGTAATCGCCATTCGCGGCGAGGGCAGAGGATTCTCGGCGGGCTACGACCTCGACCAAGTTGGGAGATCTGGCCCCGTCGATCCGGTGGCCGACCGGAGTCGACTCCAACGCAACCTCGATCGCTATCTGGCCATCTGGGATCATCCGAAACCTGTCATCGCCGCCGTCCATGGCTACTGCATCGCCGGTGCGACGCAGCTCTGCGTCTTCGCCGACATCACGGTGGTGGCCGATGACGCAACGATCGGCGAACCGGCGCTGCCGATCGGAGGTGGCTACATCGCCCCGCTCTGGGCTCCGCTGGTAGGACCCAAGCGCGCCAAGGAACTCGCCTTCGTCCCGGGTAACAGCATTGACGGTCAGACGGCCGTGCAATGGGGATGGGCTAATCACAGCGTTCCGGCCGACCGGCTGATCTCGGCGGTGGAGGATCTGGCCACGCGAATCGCGAAGACGCCACCAGACGTCCTGCGCATCAAGAAGCTGTCGATCAATCGCGCGATGGAGTCAATGGGGGTCCGCCAAGCGACGAGCGCAGTTGCCGACATGGATGCCCTTCTGCACCTTTCGCCGGCCGTCGTCGAGCTGCGCCAATGGATCGCCGAGGTAGGACTCAAAGCAGCCATGGCCGAGTTCCATGTGCCTCGTACGACGCCGCTCACCGTCCCTGCTCCTCTGCCGCGAAAGGAAGTTGCCTGATGCCGGACGTCGAATTCTCGACCGCTGACCATGTCGCCCGCGTGCGGCTGAACCGACCGAAATCGCTCAACGCAGTTACGCCGCAGATGGATCAGGCTCTGTACGAGGCTTGGAGCGAAATCAACCACAACCCCGACATCTGGGTGGCAATCCTGTCCGCCGAGGGGGACCGAGCCTTCTGCGCGGGGGCCGACGTCAGCGGAGAGCAGAACGGCTCGCAGAGCCGGATCGCATTCGGTGGAGGGATCACCGGAGTCGGCGGTCCACTCCTGATCTTGGAAAAGCCGCTCGTCGCCGCGGTACAGGGCTACGTCCTTGGCGGAGGCTTTGAGATGACAATGTGCGCCGACATCATCGTCGCTGCGGACACGGCGACGTTCGGGATGCCGGAGACCAAAGCCGGAATCATGGGCGAGTCGGGGATCATGCACCGCTCGATCCGTCAGCTTCCCTACCGGATAGCCATGGCCATGATCCTGACGGGCGACCGACTGGGGGCCGAAGAGGCTGCACGCCACGGTCTGGTCAACGAGGTCGTCGCTGCCGACCATCTGCTCGAGGCTGCCGACCGATGGGCGGAAAAGCTCCTCGCCGTGTCGCCGCTGGCCGCCCAAGCCGCTAAGCATGCGGTGCTCTCGCGGCTCAGCTACCCGCTCGACGTCGCGCTATCCACGAGGTACGAGCCGATCGAAGCGTATGCCACCACCGAGGACGTGCTCGAGGGACGCCGCGCGTTCAGCGAGAAGCGCCTCCCGACCTGGAGCGGGCGGTAATGCCCGAAGACCCACCATCCCTGAACACCGAGGAGTCGCGCCATGAGCACAGGTAGGGCCGCCGTCCTGGTTGAGCCGAACCGGATCGAGACCTGGGACGTCCCCATCGTTGATCCCGGCCCGGGCGAGGTGCTAGTGAGCGTTGTCGTCGGCGGAGTCTGCGGGAGCGACCTGCACATCACGACCGGCGATGCCGGCTTGATGCCATTCCCGATAATCCTCGGGCACGAGGGCGTCGGGCGAATCGAGGCACTCGGAGCCGGAGTCAGCGCCGACTACGCAAGCATCCCGGTGAAAGTGGGAGACCTCGTCTGCTGGTCGCCGATCGCACTCTGCGGCCACTGCTACTCGTGCACGGTGTTAGAGCAGACGCCGTGCGAGAACTCTCAATTCTTCGAGCACGCCGAGCGTCCGAACTGGGCCAGCTACTCCGACTACGCGTGGCTCCCGCGGAACCTGGCGTTCTACCGTCTGCCCGACGGCGCCCGCCCCGACGCGGTGGCGGCGCTCGGCTGCGCGCTGCCCACGGCGCTGCGAGGGTTCGAGCAGGCCGGCCCAGTTCGCGCCGATGAGACCGTCGTGGTCCAGGGCGCGGGTCCCGTGGGACTCGCGGCGGTACTCGTTGCTGCCGTTTCTGGCGCGCGAGAGATCATCGTGATCGACCAGGTCCCGAAGCGGCTCGAGGTGGCGATGAAGCTCGGTGCGACGGCCGGCTTGTCGCTGACCGACCTCACCCCGGCCCAACGTCGCGAGCAGGTATACGAGCGCGTCGGTCCCAATGGCCCCAGCATCGTCGTCGAGGCCGCGGGTGCACTCCCGGCCTTTCCCGAGGGCGTTGACCTGACCGGAAACCATGGACGCTACGTCATCCTCGGCCTCTGGGGGCAGATGGGCATGGCGAGCATCGAGCCGCGCGAGCTGACGATCAAGAACATTCAGATCAAGGGCGCCACGTTCCCAAAGCCCAAGCACTACTACGGGGCGATGCAATTGTCCGCACGCCTTCAGGACACGCACGAGCTCACCGATCTCGTGACCCACCGCTTCGGTGTCGACGACGCCGCCGCGGCACTGCATGCGGTCGAAGCCGGCGAAGCCATCAAGGCGGTCATCGATCCGGCGATCAGCGCGTGACCGATGCGAAAGTTCGGTGACCGTACCCAATCGTCAGCAACGCCCAACAGAGGGAGCATGCATGAGTCTCACCCATCCGTCGCCCCCGCAGATCCTTTCTGAGGAGCACGAGCGCAACCCGTACGAGACCTACCGGATTTTGCGCGAGGGATATCCGGTACATCACGACGAATCGACCGACATCTGGCTGGTCAGCCGTATGGACGATTTGCGCATGCTCTTCAAGCGCAAGGACGTCACCTCAGACAACTATGAATTTCAAATCGGTCAGTTCCACGGGCGTACGCTGATTGAGATGGAGGGCAAGGAGCACGCCGCCCACCGTCGGCTGCTCAGCCCGTTTCTGCGCAGCACGGGGCTCGAGGAGTTCGTGCCCAAGATTCGGTCCGCAGCCGAATCGATCATCGTTCCCGTCGCCAAGCGCGAGGCGGCGCGCGTCTCCGAAATGCTAGCCGGATCAATTGCACAAAGGGAATCCGAGGCAGTCCGCAACGGTTCCCAAGCCCACGGCGAGTTCGATCTCGTCTCCGAGTTCACCGCGGTATACCCGATCACGGTGACCCGTGTGATGCTCGGCGTTCCCGACGAGATGCACGACACGGTGATGCGCTGGTACCGGAACATTGCCGACGCCATCTCGAACCTCGAGGGAGCACAGGAACCTTACGATCGCGGCATGCAGACGCGCGAGGAGATCCGCGAGTATCTGATGCCACTGATCCAGGAGCGTCGACGGGGCGCCGAACAGGATCTCATCTCGCTGGTCGCGCGCGCCGACGATGATGGCCTGCGGCTGACCGACGAGGAGATCTGCGCGTTCACCAGCCTGGTCATCGTCGCCGGCGGGGAGACGACCGACAGCGCGCTCGCCAGCATGTTCAAACTGCTGATCGAGCATCCAGCGCAACTGGCGGCCGTTTGGAACGACCGCGGGCTGATCCGCGATGCGTTCGCCGAGCAGCTGCGTTTCGCTCCACCGGTGCACATGATCCTGCGCATCGCCGCGGCCGATGTCGAAGTCGGCGGCGCGCGCATCCCCAAGGGGGCGAAGATCGGCATGGTGCTCGCCGCGGCCAACCGAGACGACGCAAAGTTCAAGGCCCCCGAACAGTTCGACATCTTCCGTGAGGACAACAACACCGATCGAGCCTTCCGGGCGTCGGCCGATCACATCTCATTCGCTGACGGCCGCCATTTCTGCGTGGGCAACCTGCTGGCGCGTGAAGAGGTCGAGATCGCCACCAACGCGATCTTCGACAACATGTCCGGCCCGCCGCGCTTTGCCGACGGCTTCGAGGCGAAGGAGACCGGGATCTGGTTCCGAGCGCCACACCAGCTCCGGATCGCGTTCGACCCTGTCCCGGCGGGAACTTGATCGATGACCCCCGTCTTTCCGCAACCCGCCGGTCCATCGAGAAGCAGCCGTGATCTCTAAAAACGCTGCTACAGCTGACGATGCATCGCCGGCGTCGGAGCTCCCTGCGCGCCAGTCCGCCGTCGGTCAGTCCAAGCCCCTCGTCCCGACACCGCCGCTGGTGGAGACCGATCTGCTTCTGGAAGACGTTTCGATCGACGGAATGTTTGGGGTCTATTGATGCCTTTGCCCAGCCAACCCGTGAGTGCGTCGGCGGTAGCCACCGATCGGCTGGTGGATCGCCTCCAACAGGGGCTGGATGCGCCGATTTGTCTGACCTGGGAGCTGACCTACGCGTGCAATCTGGCGTGTGTCCACTGCCTGTCGAGCTCCGGCCGGCGCGACCCGCGCGAGCTCACGACGGCCGAGTGCATGGCGGTGATCGATGAGCTCGAGCGGATGCAGGTGTTCTACGTGAACGCCGGTGGCGGCGAGCCGACCGTCAGACGCGACTTCTGGGAGCTGGTCGACTACGCCGTCGAGCATCGTGTCGGCGTGAAGTTCTCGACCAACGGCTCACGGATCACGTCCACAGTCGCGGCCCGCATTGCCAGCACCGATTACGTTGACGTGCAGGTCTCGCTCGACGGCGCGACCGCTGTGGTGAACGACCGCGTCCGTGGTCCCGGATCGTATGCCACCGCGATCGGTGCGATGGAGAACCTGGCTGGGGCCGGCTTTGAGGGGTTCAAGCTGTCGGTCGTCGTGACCCGCGAGAACGTTTCCCAGCTGGATGCGTTCAAGGAGCTGGCGGACGGGTTCGGGGCGCAGCTGCGGCTGACCCGCCTGCGGCCGTCGGGGCGGGGCGCGGAAGTGTGGGACCGGCTGCATCCGACCGCCTCCCAGCAGCGGGAGCTGTACGAGTGGCTGCTGAATCACGGTGACAGCGTGCTCACCGGTGACTCGTTCTTTCACCTGGGCGGGTACGGAGCGTCGCTGCCGGGCCTGAACCTGTGCGGCGCCGGGCGGGTGGTGTGCCTGATCGATCCGATCGGAAACGTGTATGCGTGCCCGTTCGTGATCCACGACGAGTTCCTCGCCGGTAACGTTCGCGACCCCGGCGGGTTCGAAGCGGTGTGGCGCGAGTCCGAGCTGTTCTGTGAGCTGCGCCGGCCCCAGCACGCGGGCGCGTGCGCGAGCTGCGGGCTGTTCGACAAGTGCCGCGGGGGGTGCATGGCGGCAAAGTTCTTCACCGGGTTGCCGCTGGCCGGCCCTGACCCCGAATGCGTGCTCGGCCACGGCGAGCGGCTCCTGGCCCAACGGGGCGACTCCCCGATCCCGAAGCCGTCGGTGGACATGTCCAGAAGGGCGCCTCGACGCGTGCGGACCGAGCCCCCATCCCACCCCTGCGACGAGAGCCCGCTCGCGATCCTCAGGTCGCCGTGATGTTCGGCCGCAACACCTGGTTCGAGTCGGTCGCGGTGGCCCAGCGGCGAGCCAAGCGGCACCTGCCGAAATCCGTGTACTCGGCGCTCATCGCCGGGTCAGAAGCCGGGGTCACGCTCGCCGACAACCTCGCCGCGTTCAGCGAGCTGGGGTTCGCGCCCCACGTCGCCGACCTCCCGCCCGCGCGGGACATGACCACGACCGTGATGGGACAGACGATCTCGCTGCCCGTGCTGATCTCCCCCACCGGCGTGCAATCGGTCCATCCCGACGGCGAGATCGCCGTCGCGCGCGCCGCGGCCGCGCGCGGCACGCCGATCGGGCTGAGCTCGTTCGCGTCAAAGCCGATCGAGGACGTGGTCGCGGCCAACCCCCAGACGTTCTTCCAGATCTACTGGTGCGGCTCGCGCGAGCAGATCGCCGCCCGGATCGAGCGTGCCCGCGCCGCCGGCGCGGTTGGGATGATCGTCACGCTCGATTGGACGTTCTCGCACAGCCGCGACTGGGGCAGCCCGAAGATCCCCGAGAAGATGGACCTCCGCACGGCCGTCAGGTTCCTGCCCGAGGCGCTGACCCGGCCGCGGTGGTTCGCAGACTGGACCCGCGCCGGCGGCCCTCCCGACCTGACCGTCCCAAACCTGACCGCGCCCGGCGAGCCAACGCCGACGTTCTTTGGCGCCTACGGCGAATGGATGCAGACCCCGCCCGCGACCTGGGAGGACCTCCGCTGGCTGCGCGAGCAATGGCACGGGCCGCTCATGCTCAAAGGCATAATGCGCGTCGACGACGCCCGACGCGCCGTCGACGCCGGCTTCACCGCGATCTCGGTCTCAAACCACGGCGGCAACAACCTCGACACCACTCCCGCACCGATCCGCGCCCTCCCAGCCATCGCCGACGCCGTCGGGGACCAGATCGAGGTCCTCCTCGACGGCGGCATCCGCCGCGGCAGCGACGTCATCAAAGCGCTCGCGCTCGGCGCCCGCGCCGTCATGATCGGCCGCGCCTACCTATGGGGGCTCGCCGCCGCCGGACAACCCGGCGTCGAAAACGTCCTCGATATCCTCCGCAACGGCATCAACTCCGCACTCCTCGGCCTCGGACGCTCGTCGATCACCGACCTCAGCCCGGACGACCTAATCATCCCGCCCGGATTCACGCGCAGGCTCGGTTCGCTGGCGGAAGAGGCAAGTCTTGAACGATGATCCTTTGATCCTGCCTCGGCGCGATGCTGCTCAGCGGGCGCCGGAGGCCTGCAATGTCGCCTCGGCCGAGCCCTGAGCGGGCGGCACGGGCACCTCATCGAACATGATCACGCCGCGGATGTTCTTGCCGGCGTGCATATCCGCGTAGCCCTCGTTGACCTGATCGAGCCGGTACTTGGTGGTAATGACCTCATCGAGCTTTAGCTGGCCGGCCTGGTACATATCGAGCATCTTCACCACGTCCCACATCGGGGCGACGCCGCCGAACATCGAGCCGAGCAGGCGCTTCTGGTAGAGGGTCAACTCGAAGAGCGAGATCGGCACCCCGAAGTCGGTCGACGGGCCTAACGAGGTCACCACGCAGGTCCCTGCCTTACGAATCGAGGCGAACGCTTGGGTGACGTAGCTGAGCTCGAGCAGTCCGACGGTGATGATCGTGCTGTCAGCGCCTTGACCGTTGGTCAGGCTACGAGCCAGATCGGCTGCCTCGTCGATGTGTCCGCAGGTATGCGTCGCGCCGAGGCTCGACGCCATCTCGAGCTTCCAGGCGACCGGATCGACGGCGATGACGTTACTCGCGCCGGCGTGCAGCGCCCCCTGTAGAGCGAACGCACCGATGCCGCCCATTCCCATGACGATGACGGTATCCCCCGGCTTCGTCTCGGCGATGTTTACTGCGGAGCCCCAACCGGTGTTGACCGCGCACCCGACCAGGCAGGCCGACTCGAGCGGAATCGACGGATCGATCTTGACGGCGGAGGTCACCCCTACCGTCGTGTATTCCGAGAACGTCGAGATCCCGCACCACTGACCGCACGGGACGCCATCAAGCGACATGCGGAAGCTCGTGGGATCGTCGAACCGCGCACCTTTGAGCAGGTTCGCACTGAGGTCGCAGAGGGCGCCCTGGCCGGTGGCGCACCAGCGACACCGCCCGCACGACGGCAGCGTGGACAGGACGACATGATCGCCCTCGTGCCAGCCCGGGGTGTTCGGACCGACCTGGACGACCACGCCGGCACCTTCGTGGCCCGTGCACATTGGGAGCGTTTGGGACGGAAGGTCACCCGTGGCGATGTGATCGTCCGAGTGGCACATGCCTGAGGCGGCGACCTTCACCATGAGTTCGCCTTGACGGGGCTCGTCGAGCTCGAGCTCGAGGATCTCATACCTGCCCGGAATCTCCCGTAGTACTGCGCCGTGCGTCTTCATCTCTCTCCCGTTCGATTGGTCAAGCCGGCGGCGCCCCTCAGGGGCGCATTTGCACGGATCGAAGTTCCGCAGTGCGAGCGGCCACCGGCTCAGCCGGCTGCCCGGTGACGGTCGCCGGCAACTTGATGTTCGGGGCCACCTCCTGGGCGATCCGGTTGAGCGACTCGAACCAGGGGGCCGGGTCGTCCATGTAGTCGTGGGCTTCGACTTGAAGCGTTCCCCAGCCACCGGTGAACTCGAACAGATCGTTGAGCTTCCGAATGCACGTCTCCGGAGAACCGACGATCCACACGTTGTCGCAGAGCCACTCCATCGTGACGTCTGACTTGTGAGCGCCCTTGTCCGCAATGAACCCCGACAGTAGGTCGAACCGCTCCCAGATAGGCCACAGGTAGTGCTCCCAGCAGAATCCGATCCCACCTTGGAGAGCCCGCTTCTTGGCCTCCTCGTCAGTGTCAGCCACGAGCACGGTCTGCGAGACGTGGTACTTGCTGCGATCCGCAGGATGGCCGTTGGCGGTGGCCGCCTCCGAGTAGATCTCCCAGTGCCGCTTGAGCGTCGACGACCCCGAGAAGATCGAGACCGGCATGTAGCCATTCTCGCCGGCGAACCTCATCGAAGGGGACTCAGGGCTCAGGCCCGTCACCGCGATGTCGAGCTTGCCGCCCCAAGGACTGTGGTCCGCTAGCTTGTGCTGCTCATCGCCTTCGTGCTCGGACTTGGCTTCCTCCGGGTAGCCGCCGGTCAGATACTTTCCCTGATAATGAAATGGCTCGCGCTTCCAGACGCGCGTCATGATCTCCATGCATTCACGGACGCGGGCATGGTTCTCGGATAGGTCGGCCGGCAGACCACGCAGGATCGCGTCATTGGGATACGCGCCGCCGCCGATCCCGAGGAAATACCGGCCTTCCAGGATCCGTGACAGCCAACCGACCTGAATCGCCAGTGACCCAGGGGTGTGATACGGCAGCAGGTGGGCCATCGGCCCGAACTTGATCCGCGTGGTATCACGCGCCGCCGCAGCGATGACCAGCTCGGGATTCGGAATGCACTCCCACGCCTGCGTGGCGTGCTCCGCGACCATCATCTCCGTGAAACCTGCCTGGTCGGCCTGGATGGCGTTGTCGTAGGCCCAGTCGAACGTCTGGCGCGCTGTCCGCGTCGGGCGATCGTAAGGGATATGAATGAGTCCTGAGTCCATTTGGAGTTTGTTCTCCTGTTCGGCGTTACGGAGTTTTTACCAGTTTGTCAACGTCAACGCTGACGCTACTGACCAGTCATAGGGTGCCCTTGATCGTCGCTGTAGCCTCGAGCAGCCGTGTGCGCAACGCGCCCTTGTCCACCTTGGTGGCCGACATCGGCCAGTCCTCGGCCTCGACGATGTAGACTGCCCGTGGCACCTTCCAGGCAGCGATCCGGCCCCGGCAGAAGTTGATGAGCTCGTCCGTCGCGATCTCCTGCCCGGGATGTAGCTCGACGAACGCGACTGGCACCTCGTCCAGGCGCGGATCGGGGATGCCAACCACCTCGGCCAGCCTGACTGCCGGGTGCTCAGCCAGGAACGCCTCGATCTCAACCGCCGCGACGTTTTCACCGCCCACCTTCAGCATGTCCTTGCCCCGACCTTGGAAGGTTAGGTGGCCACTCTTGCGCTGTATGTACAGGTCGTGGGTGTGGAGCCATCCATCAGCGTCGAGGGCATCCGCGGTCTTTTCCGGATCGCGGTAGTAGCCGGACATGGTGACGTAGCCCCGGACGAGGATCTCTCCGATCTCGCCAGGCGGAAGGTCTTCACCGGTGTCGGTGTCGACGATGCGGATTTCGACGCCTCGGACCACTGTGCCCCCGGTCGAGGTCCGCTGTTCGATGGAGTCGTCGGGTTCGCTGACCGCGTACAGGCCGGCCGTCTCCGTCATCCCACAGCCGTTGATCAGTCGTGCCCACGGAAACAGCGCTTGCACGCGTTCCAGCAGCGCCGTCGGCCCAATCAACATCATCGTGCGCAGCGTCGAGAGCATTTCCGGAGTGAAAGTCGGGTCGCCCAGCAGGGATTGGATGATCGCTGGGAACCACGGCCAGGCGGAGGTCACCCCCTCGCGCGACATCATCTCCAGCGCCCGACCCGGGTCGAAGTGCGCGTCCGCCAGATAGGTGCCGAACGTTCCGACCGAGCCGAGGAAGAGCTGCAACGAGCCGATGTGGAACAGGGGCCCGGCGGACCAAAAGACATCGTGGTCCGAGTCCAAAATGCGCTCGCGCAGTCGCAGCACTGACCCTCGGGACAGGGCCTCGTGCGTGAGCATGCAGCCCTTGGGGTGAGATGTCGTTCCCGAGGTGTAGAGGATCGTCGCTATGTCTCGGACACGCACCTGGTGGCGCAGCCGCTCCACGACGTCGGCGTCAGCGCGCGCGGCGAATTCGTCGAAGGCCTTGCGCCCCAGGAATCCAGGCTGGCCCTCACCTCGGAGCGTCACGGCGGCCCGAAGGCGCGGGGCCTCGGGGAGATCGAGCTTGGTCGGGTCCGGGGAGCTCGCCAGCGCCGGGAGGCTGGTTCGCAGCACCTCGGTGAAGTCGACGTGCTCCTCGATTACGTTGCTGGTAAGGATCGCTACGAGGTCCGCATTCTCGATCACGTAGCCGAGCTCGGTCAGCTTGTAGCGCGCGTTGATCGGAACCGTCACGGCCCCCAGCAGCGAGACACCGAACAGCGCCTCGACGAACTCCTGACAGTTCGGCATCAGCAATCCGACGTGCTCGCCGGGGCGTACTCCAAGTTCCGATAGACCACGCGCGATGTGCCTGGCCCCATCCAGGAGCTCGCGGTAGCTGAAGCGTTCGTCGGGGAACACGAGCGCGGCGCGCTCTGCGTGCAGGGCCGCAGCGCGGACCAGCAGATCGCCGAGTGGCAAGGTTTCGATCCAATCCGTCATCGGGGTCTCCGAATTTCGCTACGGGATCGCGGCCGCGGCTCGTCAGTTCTCCATGCGGAAGCCGAGCTTGAGCGTCACTTGGTAATGGCCCACGGTGCCGTCACTGTTGAGATTACCTCGGGTGGCGATCACCTCGAACCAATCCAGGTTACGGAGGGTCTTGTTCGCCCGCGCGATGGCGTTGGCGACGGCAGCCTCAATTCCGTCCGGGGAGGATCCGACTATCTCGCTGACTGAATACACGTGATGGGACATGTGCTCTCCTAGCGGTGGTGGTGGCGTGGTCGGTATTGGTCAGGCGATGGCGGGCGCTCTGCCGCCGAGTCGCTCGGTGGCTCGGGCGGATGCGCTCAGCAAGCGGTTGATGTAGGCATCGATCCCTCCGTTGCCCTCCGGCTTGGAGAACCCATACAGGGTCAAGGCGAGCGCCACCTCGCCGTCGGTCCCGAACACGGGTACCGTGATGACGCGAATGTCATGCTTCACCTCGGAAGAGAGATCCACCGGGTCATAGGCCAGATCGCGGATCAGGCCGCGCAGGTCGTCGCGATCGACGGCGCCGGGGTCGGCCGCGAGCCGGTCAAGCGTCGAGGCGAACGCCCGCTGCGCATCGTTCAGGAGCCCAACCGAGTATCCGCGCCCGCGCACCGCTCGGAGTCGTTCGCGTTGGTCGGCTCGCGCCTCTCGCGAATCGATCGGCTCGAGCCATTTCTCTATCTCACCGTCATCCTTCCAGGCTGCCAGCGCCGATCCGGTCGGAGGGGCGAACGGCAGGTGCTGACCGACCAGGGTCGCGGCGGAGCTGGTGTTCGCCCCACCCGCGCTGGCCGTGACCACCAGCTCGTCCGCCACCGGCGCCACTGCGATGCACCGCGCGGACAGCGCGTCCGCCAACGCTTCCATCTCGGGCCGGACCAGGTCCACGTCGCGAAGCTGCTCCGTCAGCGCACCTCGGCTGTTGGCCGCAGCAAGCGATAGGGGGGCGAACCGTCCGTAACCGCCTTGGAAGAACAGTAGGGGCAGACCGGGCGACTCAAGTTCGAGCGCGTGCACTCGGCCCATCACGCTGAAGTGATCGCCGGCCTCGGTCTCCGATTCAAGGGTGCAGTCGAGCCACGCGACGACGCCCTCGAGGATCGGTGCCCCTGAGCTAGCCTCGCGACAGGGGATGCCTTCGAACTTGTCTGCCGCCCGCGAGGCGAAGCGCCGGCAAACGTCCTCCTGGTCGGCCGCGAGGATGTTCACGCAAAACCTCCCGACACGCTTGATCTTCGGCCAACTGGTCGACCCTCGGTCCGGGAAGAAAGCGATCAGGGGCGGCGCGAGCGAGACCGACGTAAACGAGCCGACCACAAAACCGGCCCGCGTGCCCTCCGGCTGCGCCGCCGTCACGACGCACACCCCCGTCGGGTATTGACCCAGAACCTGTCGGAACCATCTTGCATCTGTGGGGTCACCTGTTGTCATCTCTCGCCCCTCCGGGCCGGCCGGCCGTTTCGGGCTGGCCTTGTCTACAGCAGCGGTGATAGGTCTAACGTCCGCGTTGACGCACACGTTATCGGCGGGCTCGAAGTTTGTCAACTTCGATGTTGACATGCCCGCGCCGCCCGGTTAGGCTGCCATTCGAAGGGCCCGCAGACCGAACGGAGGTTGATCCGCAATGGGCTATCCAGTGGCGCCCGTGCTGTGGCGCCCCGAGGCGGCACTCGTCGAGAGCTCGACGATGACCGGGTTCATGCGCTGGCTGGAGTCGGATCGGGGGTTGAGCATGCACTCCTATGAAGAGCTCTGGCGGTGGTCGGTGAGCGACATTGCCGACTTCTGGGGGGCGATCTGGCGCTTCTTCGATGTCGTCGCCGACGGCGAGGTCGGGCCCGTGCTGGAGTCGGCTCATATGCCCGGGGCAGGCTGGTTCCCAGGCGCGCGACTGTCATATGCGGAGCACGTGATGCGGGGCAAGCCGGATGACCAGGTCGCGATCATGCACGCGAGCGAACTACGGGATCCCGGCTCGTGGACCTGGGCAGATCTCCGTGAGCAGGTGTCACGCATCCGCGCCGGACTGGCCGGACTGGGCGTGGGGCTCGGAGACCGGGTTGTCGCGTTCATGCCGAACCTCCCTGAGACGATCGCGGCGTTCCTCGCCACCTCATCGCTCGGAGCCACCTGGTCGTCATGCTCCCCCGACTTCGGTGCGAGCAGCGTCGTTGACCGGTTCGCCCAAATCGAACCGAAGGTTCTGCTCGCAGTGGACGGATACCGCTACGGCGGCAAGGATTTTGCCAAGGTCAACGTGGTCACCCGGCTGCAGTCCGAGTTGCCATCGCTCGAGCACGTCGTCGTGCTGCCATATCTGGGAGACGAGGGCGATTGGGCCGAGGCCTTTGGGCCCACGGACGATCCGCTCGAGTTTGTGCGGGTCCCGTTCGCCCATCCACTCTGGATCCTGTTCTCATCGGGTACGACGGGGCCGCCGAAGGCGATCGTCCATGGCCATGGCGGAATCCTGCTCGAGCATCTCAAGCAGCTCCATCTGCATTTGAACGCGCAGGCGGGTGACCGCATCTTCTGGTTCACCACCACTGGCTGGATGATGTGGAACTTCCTCGTCTCAGCGCTGCTCACGCCGGCAGGGGTCGTCCTCTACGACGGTAATCCCGGCAACGACGGGATGACTGTGCTCTGGGACCTGGCCGAGCGTACGCAGACGACGTGCTTCGGGACCAGCGCCGCCTTCATACATGCGAGCATGAAGGCTGGGATCGAACCCGCCGCCGGTCGTGAGATGTCGTCATTGAAGTCGGTCGGTTCCACTGGCTCGCCGCTCTCTGCGGAAGGCTTTCGCTGGGTCTACGAACAGCTCGGATCCGACACGTGGCTGTTCTCCATGTCCGGCGGAAGTGATGTGTGTTCGGCGTTCGTCGGCGGCACGCCGCTCCTGCCGGTGCGACTCGGTGAGCTGCAGGCGCGAGCCCTCGGTGCGGACGTCCGAGCCTTCGACGATGCCGGCCGTGAGCTCGTGGACGAGGTCGGCGAGCTCGTGGTCGTTCAGCCGATGCCGTCGATGCCCGTGGGCTTCTGGGGAGACGTCGACGGCTCTCGCTATCGGGAAGCCTACTTCGACGTCTACCCCGGAATCTGGCGGCACGGAGACTGGATCCGCATCACGGCTGCCGGTGGGGCTGTGATCTCCGGTCGTTCGGACTCCACCATCAACCGCGGGGGCATCCGGATGGGTACAGCCGAGATATACCGAGCCGCACTCGGAGTGGCTGGGATCCAGGATGCGCTCGTCGTCGATGTCCCGGACCCGCTGGGCACCGGAGACGCTTGGATGCCGCTGTTCGTGGTTCTGGCGGACGGAGAAGCGCTCACCGATACCCTGGTGACGTCTATCCGCCGGAGCATCCGCAGCGCTTGCTCCCCGAGGCACGTGCCCGACGAGGTGATCGCCGTGCCCGAGATCCCACGCACAGTGTCCGGTAAGGTCCTCGAAGTTCCGATCAAACGGCTGCTGATGGGGAGCGCGGCGGCGGAGATCGTCAGCCGCGACTCGCTCGCAAATCCAAAGGCGTTCGATTGGTTTTCCGCCTACGCGGCCGCGCGAGACGCTTCTCCCCGATGAGCTGGGGGACCAGCCGGCGGAAGTCGACGTTATGACCACGATGCAGGAGGAGACCCAAGGTGTCGATTGAAACGCTCGCGGAACCCAAGCGCAGCGGCGAAAAGCTGAGCGGACGAGTTGCCTTCGTGACCGGCGGGACACGGGGCATCGGCGCGGCGATCTGCCACAGTCTGGCCGCCCAAGGGGCAACCGTGGCCGCCGGCTACCACTCCGGTGCTGAGCGGGCTGCCGAACTGTGCCGCCGCCTCGAGGCCTACGGTGTCGCCGCTTCCGCCCACCAAGGCAACATCGGTTCCTCCGAGGATTGCGGTCGCACCGTGGGTGAAGTGATAGAGCGCCATGGGCGGCTCGACATCTTGATCAACAATGCCGGAATCACCTCCGACAAAACCGTGCTCAATCTCACCGATCACGACTGGCACACTGTCATCGACGTAAATCTTTCGGGTGCTTTCTTCACCTCCCGGGCCGTGCTACCCCACATGCTCGAGCGGGGCTCGGGCAGGATCGTGAACATCTCCTCCATGGTCGGCGAGACCGGCAACATCGGCCAGGTGAACTACTCGTCGTCGAAGGCGGGACTGTTCGGGCTCACCAAATCGCTCGCCCTCGAGGCTGCTCACGCCCTGAAACGTGCCGGGAAGCAGAACGACATCGGCATTACCGTCAACACTGTGACGCCCGGCTACACGGCGACCGAGATGATCCGGTCGATTCCCGAGAAGACGATGGAGCGGGCCAAGGCGCAGATCCCGCTGGGCCGTTTCTGTCAACCCGAAGAGGTCGCGCGCGTCGTTCACTTTCTCGCCGCCGACGCCTCCGGCTACATCACCGGGCAGGTCTGGGGCGTCAACGGCGGAATGGACATGTAGCCGGACGCTCCCGCGTCGATCAAGCCCTCAGTCCGACTCGGCAATGAAGCTCTTTATCACGGGATAGATCTCCTGGTCGAAGCGACTGCCGTTGAAGACCCCGTAGTGACCGACGCCGGGCTGAAGGTGATACTGCTTGCGCGCCGCCGGGATACCGGTGCAGAGGCCGTGCGCGGCACTTGTCTGGCCGGGCGGGCACAACTCGTCGTTCTCCGCCTCGACCGTGAGGAGCGCTGTGCGGATCGCCGACGGATCGACATCGCGACCGTTCCACTTGAGGCAGCCACGAGCCAGGTGATGCTCGGTGAAAATTGCCTTCAGCGTGTCGACGTAGAACTCAGCGGTGATGTCTAGGACCGCGAAATACTCCGCGTAGAACGTCTTGGTGCGGGCGGCACCCGCATCGTTGCCGTTTGCCGTGTCGCGAAGCAGGCCAGTGAACGCCGCCGCGTGGCGGCGAGGATCCATCCCCATGAAACCCAACACCTGCAGGAACCCCGGATAGACCCGACGTCCGGCGCCGCGATACGGCGGCGGCACCTTCTGAATGACGGTGTGCTCCAGGAGGCGAGTCGAGGTCCGTGTCGCGTAGCCGTTCACCGATCCTGGGTTGATCCGAGCATCTACCGGCCCGGCCATCAGAATCACGCTGCTCGGCTCCGCTGGATGAGTATCTTCGGCCATGATCGCGGCCGCTGCCAGTGCGGGGACGCAGGGTTGGCAAACCGCCATGAGGTGAGCGCCCGGACCGATCTCCGTGAGGAAGTCGATCAGGTGCGTTATGTACTCGTCGAGGCCGAAGCGACCGTGGCTCGTTGCGACGTCGCGGGCGTTGTGCCAGTCGGCGACGTAGACGTCATGGTCGGGCAGCATCGTTCGAATCGTGCCGCGGACCAGCGTCCCATAGTGGCCGGCCAGGCCCGGAACGACCAGCACGCGGGGATGGCCCCAGTGGTCGTTCTTGGTGAAGTGCAGCAGCGTGCCGAATGGGGTGGAGCTGACGACTTCCTCCTCGATGCTGACCCACTCACCGGCGATCTCCACTGCATCGATCCCGAACGCCGGCCGGCGGTGGGTGATCTCGAGTGCTCGCACCGTGTCGCACACCGCCCGCATCGAGCGGACCGAGCGGGTCTCGGCGATCGACTGCGGGAGTCGACTTAGGGCTGCGGACTGCAACCCTGCGATCGCCAGCATCGGGGCGGAAAGGGCGCGTCGCGCCTCATAAGCTGTGTAGAGCATGGTGTCGATCCGTTCTTGGGCGGTAAGCCCAGCTGGTCATTGATCATTGGTCATTCGGTCGCTCTCGAGGCCGTGGCTAGGAAGCCCGTGAGGTCGGCGACAACCGAGCCAGGTTCGTCGAGCAGGAAAAGGTGGCCACCACCCCGGACAACTCGCAGCCGGGAGCGCGGCATGAGGGCAGCCATGCAGCGGGCATTGATGACGCGGATCAGCGGGTCCTCGTCGCCGACCATGATCAGCGTCTCGTGGCCAATACTGCTAAGCCAGCACAAACTGCTCCAGCCGCTCACGGCGTAGAGCTGCTGGAGGTATCCCTGCGTGCTCGGCGGCCGGGCCAGCCGTTCGGCCAGGTGCTCACGCAGGGCAGTCGGATCGCGCCGCGTGCGACCACCGGCGATCAACGGAACGATGCGGGAGGCCACCGATCGACCGGAGTACCGGGCCGGTGTCAGCATCAGCAGAGCGGCCAGCGGCTGTGGGGGAGCGCTGGTTAACCCCGGACAGGTTGCGCACAGCACGAGGCGGTCGACGCGCTCCGGGCTCCTGCGGGCCAGTTCCTGGGCGAGGATCCCTCCGAACGAGTAGCCAAGAACGTCGATCCGTTCATAGCCAAGTGCGTCTATCAGCCGGGTCACCAGCTCGGCGAGTCCGCGCATCCGCGTCGGCCGCCGGAGCGGTGGACTGGCGCCGGCGCCTGGGAGGTCAAAAGCGACGACTTCATGTCCGTCTAGTCGCGCGACAATGGGCGCCCACATCTCGGCAGGAGCGCCAATCCCGTTGATGAGCAGTAGCGGCGGCCCGCTTCCCGCGCGGACGACGCGCAGCGGCAGGCCTTCGACATCGATTACCTGCTCGCGGCCCCACACAAGATCAGCCGCGCGTCTCGGCGGGCTCCGCCCGGCGCTCGCGTCGCTCCGACGCGAAGCGCGCGAACCAGAGCAGGAGATCAGGCCGGTCCACCGAACCAGCGGCGGCGACCCGTTCCGGCTCCCGTCCTTCCAGGATCCGTTTGACCGGAACCTCAAGCTTCTTCCCGGTGAGGGTTCTCGGGATCGCCGGCGCCACCACGATTTCATCGGGTAGGTGGCGCGGTGAGAGTTCCTGGCGGATTGCCGCTCGAACGGTGGTCCTCAGCGCCTCGAGGTCCTCACACTCCGAGACGACGAACAGCGGCATGTAGTAGCCCCCGTCATCGAGCTCGACGCCCACCACGAGCGAATCGGCGATATCCGGAAGTTGTTCGACCGCGCTGTAGATCTCGGCGGAGCCGATGCGAACGCCCCCGCGGTTGAGCGTCGCGTCGGATCGACCGGCCACGGTCACGGCTCCCGTCGCGGAGATCGTGATCCAGTCGCCCTGGCGCCACACCCCCGGGAAAGTCTCGAAGTACGCGTGGCGATACCGGCTGCCGTCCGGATCGTTCCAGAGCTCGATCGGCATCGACGGCATCGGGGAGGTGAGTACGAACTCGCCCAGCTCACCGATCACCGCTTCCCCGTCCGCATCGACTGCGTGTGCATCGACGCCCAGCCAGCGACAGGAGATCTCCCCGGCGTTCACCGGCAGGAGCTCGCTGCCGCCGAAGAACGCGGTGCACACGTCCGTCCCGCCGCATATCGAGTCGATGCGCACGTCGCCTCCGAGTCGATCGTGCAGCCATCGCCACCCGCTCGGCGGAAGCGGGGACCCCGTGGGGATGACCGTGCGGAGCGCTCCGAGCTCGAGCGGCGGTCCGAGATCGACCCCGTGCTTCTGGCAAGCGATCACGTACGCCGAACCCATCCCCAGGACCGTCGCCCCGGTTGCCGCCCCGATCTCCCAGAGACCACCGCGGCTCGGGTGTGCGGGAGATCCGTCGTAGAGGACGATCGTGGCACCGTGCAGCAGGCCCCCGATGAGATAGTTCCACGCCATCCAGCTTGTCGAGCTGTAGAACAGGAATCGGTCGCGGGAGCCGATGTCGAGGCAGAGCCCGAGTGACTTGAGGTGCTCGACGAGGATGCCCCCGTGTCCGTGCACGATGCCCTTCGGCAGCCCGGTCGTGCCCGAGCTGAAGAGGATCCACAAGGGGTGATCGAATGGGACTTGCTCGAAGGTCGGCTCGCTCCAGGCGGCGGTCGTCTCCTCAAAGGTCAGCGCGCCGCCGGGCGCCGGGGCGTCATGGTCGAGCAACCGCACGACGATCGTCGCGCGCAGCGACGGGAGCGCCGCCTTCAAATCCGCGATCGCCGCGCTGCGATCGTGGTCGATGCCGTTGAAGCAGTACCCGTCCGCCGCCAGCAATACCTTCGGCTCGATCTGCACGAACCGGTCGATGACGCTGCGGGTGCCGAAATCGGGAGCGCACGCCGCCCAGATCGCTCCGAGGCTCGTCGTGGCAAGCATTCCGATCACCGCCTCGGGGACATTCGGGAGGTAGGCGGCAACGCGATCGCCGGGCTCGACCCCGAGATCGCGCAGCGTCCGCGCCAGTGCCCCGACGCGAGCGCGGAGCTCGTCCGTCGAGATCTCGAGCCGCCGGCGTCCCTCCCCGACGGAGACGATCGCAGGACCATCCTGCGGGGCTCGGTCGAGAACGTGCTCGGCATAGTTGAGCGTTGCTCCCCGGAACCACTCGCACCCCGGCATGCGTCGATCGCCGAGTGGTGAGGACACCAGCGTGGCGGACCTCAGGCCATAGAAGTCCCAAACTGAAGCCCAGAAGGCCGCGAGCTCGTCGACTGACCACTGCCACAGGTCCTGGTATCCGTCGAACGAGAGTCCGTGCTCGGATCCTAGCCAGGCGAGAAATTGGGTGATCGTGGCGCGGGCCTGCCGATCGGCTGTGGGCCGCCAGAGCGGCGACTCGGGTGCGCTCATGCGGAGATGGGTTCTAGCCCGCGGACGTATAAGCCGGGCGCGTCCTCGACGACGGGATGGCGTCGATTGCCCTGCCGGGTTGGCGCCTTGCGTTCCTCGCCCGAGCGGGCGAGGACCCATGTGGCCCAATGCTCCCACCAGGTTCCGGACTGTTTCTCCGCCCCCTCCAGCCACAGATCGGCGCTCCCGTCGGGCACCGGGCCTGTCAGGTAATGCGACTTCGGGTTCCCGGGTGGGTTGATCAGGCTGGCGATGTGCCCAGCGTTGCTGAGGATGAAGGTGCTCTCGCCCGGAAGGAGTTGGGTGGTCTGGTAACACCCGCGCCAGGGAGTGAGGTGGTCGGTGCTCGCACCGGTGACGTAGATGTCGACGTTGATGCTCCCCAGGTCGACCGGCGTGCCGAGCACAGTCAGCGCTCCGGGGGTGGCCAGCGTGTTGTTGCTGAAGATGTCCAGAAACTGCCGGTGCAGCGCCTCAGTCAGATTCGTGCCGTCCGCGTTCCAGGCGAGGATGTCGAAGTTCGGAGGGTCGTTGCCCAGGAGGTAGTTGTTGACCCAGTAGTTCCAGACGAGGTCGTTCGGGCGCAACCAGGTGAAGACCGACCCGAGGGAGCGTCCGTCTAGCACCCCGGCGCGGCGTGAGCGAAACCTCGCGAGCGACATCACCGGTGGAGCGTCGAACATGCCGATCGGTGCCGGCACCTCGAAGTCCAGCAGGGTGACGCCAAAGCTCGCCGAATGGACTCGCTCGTCCTCCATGGCAGCGAGGTGACTGAGCACGGTCGTGGTCAGGATGCCGCCGGCGCACAACGCCAGCAGATTGACGTCGTCGCTTCCCGTGACGTCTCGTGCGACATCAATCGCCCGCAGCACCGCAGCCGCGTAGGTGTCAAGGTTCCACGCGCGCTCAGTCGTGCCGGGGTTGCGCCAGCTGATCGCGAAGAACGTAATTCCGTGGGCGACGGCGTGCTCGACGAAGCTGCGACCTGGCGCGAGGTCCATGAAGTAGTACTTGTTGATTTGTGGCGCGACCATCACGACCGGTCGGGCGCGGACGTGCGGGGTGGATGGTGCGTATTGGATGACCTCGCAGATCTCGTCGCGGTGGATCACCTTTCCTGGAGTCGCGGCGAGATCCTTACCAACGGTGAAGGCACCGGCGTTCACCGTCGACGGCATGCCGCCGTTGTGACGGATGTCGTGGATGAGGTTTGCCGCGCCCTTCTTGAGGCTGCTGCCTCCGGTCTCGAGTAACCGCTTCAGGGCTTCGGGGTTGCCAGGCAGGGTGTTCGTCGGAGCCAGGGTCGAGGTGATGAGGGTGGCCAGGAATTGGGCTCGTTCGGCGTCGCGCCAGTTGAGGTCTGCCCCCTCCACGACGCGCTCCACTTCCGCGGACCACGCCAGGTAGAACTGCATGAGTCGCCGGTAGCCTGGGTTCTCCCGCCAGGTCGGATCGCGGAAGCGCCAATCCTTCCTCTCCGCGCTGAGCTTCGAGGTCCCCCGGACTATCCGTGCCGTCTCGCGGGTGAACCGGGCGGCGCCGCGGGCCGTATCTCCATGTCGCAGCGCACGCAAACCGGATGCGGCGAGCGCCTGCAGCCGGACGGCGCCGATCGGCTCGCTGCCGTCTGCGACGTCGACCGCCCGCTGGGTCAGCTCGAGGTCGGGGTCGCGATTGGTTTCCCGCGGCCGACTTGCAGCCTGTGTCGTCATCCCGCCGGGCTCGCCGGAGATGACGTCGCCTCTAGCGTGTGACCCATTCGGGATCGCTTTGCATCGAGATAGCGGACGTTCTCGGCCGTCGGTACGGTCACGAGCGGCACGGACTCGCGCACGGTCAGACCGTGGGACTCCAAACCGGCCCGCTTGTCCGGGTTGTTCGTCAGAAGCCGCAGGTCGTTGACACCTAGATCGCGGAGGATGTGGGCGCCGATCACGTAGTCGCGGCTGTCCGCGGGGTGTCCCAGCGCGACGTTGGCGTCGACAGTGTCGAGCCCACCATCCTGCAGCCGGTAAGCGTTGAGCTTCTCGAGCAGACCGATGCCCCGCCCCTCGTGACCTCGCAGATAGACGACGACCCCGGAGCCCGCCTCGGCCACGAGTTCGAGCGCGAGGTCTAGCTGGTGGCCGCAGTCACATCGGCGCGAATGGAAGACGTCTCCGGTCAGGCATTCCGAATGGATGCGGACCAGCACCCCCGGCCGGCTGCCGACCTCGCCGAACACCGCCGCGAGGTGCTCGCGGCCGTCGATCAAGTCACGGTATCCCACGACCGTGAACGGACCCTGACTGAGGGGGACCTGGGCCTCGCTGATCCGGGCGACCAGCTTCTCGGGCCGGGTCAGATAAGTCACCAGATCGGTGATCGTCACGACCGGGAGTGCGTGAAAGGCGGCGAAAGCGAGGAGCTCAGGTAGTCTCATCATCTCCCCGTCCGAGGACGCGATCTCGCAGATCACAGCGGCTTCCCCGACCTCGGCCAAGATTGCAAGGTCGATCGATGCCTCGGTGTGGCCGGCACGCTTGAGTACGCCGCCCTCGCGATAGGCGAGTGGAAATACGTGGCCAGGCTGCGTGAAGTCCGCCGCGCCCGATGACGGATCCGCGAGTGCGCGAATCGTGTTGGCGCGTTCACCCGCCGAGATGCCGGTGGCGTGCTCGCGCAGATCGACCCCCACGTGAAACGCCGTGCCCCTCGGGTCGGTGCAGCGTGCCGCCATCGGCGGTATATCGAGCTCGTCGAGGCGCTTGCGGGTCATCGGCACGCAGATCAGCCCCCGTCCGTGCGTGGCCATGAAGTTGATCGCCTCAGGCGTAACGAATTTCGCGGCAAGGACGAGATCGCCCTCGTTCTCGCGATTCGGGTCGTCAACCACGACGACCATCTCACCGCGACGCATCGCTTCGATGGCCGACTCTATCGACGATAGGCCGGTCGTCCGGTGGCTCGACATGCTCGCTCTCCTTTCCCGTTTTCGAGGCAACTTGCCAGCTACGACGACTTGCGACACGCCCAGACGACGACCCTATCAACACTAGTGCTGATAATCAACGCGCACGTTGGCGCGGCGAGGAGATTTCAGAACGAAGTGCTCCGTTTCGCCGGCTTCGCGCTCCTGGCCGAACCGTTCGCCCTCGCACGCCCGCGTCCCCGCCGCTGAGGTCGGCTTACACCGATCCGGACTGCCGTCACGCACAGTCTCGGAAACGCGACCTTCCAGCAGCCGAGCGAGGATCTGAGCGCAGACGGACTCCTCGTCGGCGCTGGTCCGCTGGTGGGCGTCAGCATGCCTTCGTGTGCCGGCCCGCACTGTTGGTCCGGTTGGCTCGCGACGCCGACTCCGCGGAGCCGCGGCTCGACCATCCTGACCCCGGCGACGTCGTCCAGAAGGGGCACCAACCTGCTGGTCAGATCGACGATTCCTCCCCTTGTGTGGAGCACACCGCAGATTCCGAGCCGGCGGCGCTCCGAGACAAGCCTTCTACGTCATCCATGCGGCAAGCGCCTCACCGGCAGTCGGATTCCGCCGATCCCCGGGTCACCGGTGTTGCTCGTTCCTGATCAACAGAGGTGTTGACACGCACGCGATCAAAAGCTAGACTCAACGCCGACGTTGACGACGCCGCGAGGCCTAGCGGCCGGGTGATCCTGCTGATCGATGCCGGCTTCACGGACAAGGTCTGAGTCGCTGTGGACAGAGAGAGAGGCCATGACTGACATGCAGGAGCGCATCCGACGTCTTGAGGATCGAGCCGAGCGTCTCGGTTTCGTCGTTCGGTATTTCGTTGCGTCGGACGACGACGACCTCCAGGCGCTCGGCGCCCGCTTCGCCATCGATGGCCGGTTGAGCGCGGAGGGATGCCCTCCGGGAGTCTTCTCGCGAGTGGAGGTGGTCAAGTTCGTGCGCGCCGAGCGGCGGCAAGATTCCGGTCGGCGCCATCTGGCACGCCGTCGGGCTCGCCCGGCGAGACGGGGCCTGGCAGACCCTCAAGCGGGAGATGCGCACGATCCACATCTCAGCGCTGGAGAGTGCCGCCAACTCCTTGACGCCTGATCCCCGGTTCGGCGGCTCGCCCCGCGGCCGAGCCCGGGGCCCGATCGCGGCCCGCTCCGAGCAGGTCGGGATCGGGCGCGGGCGCCGCGCCGCGTAAGTCTGGGTGCGCGGATGGTCAGCGTTCTGATTCGTCCGCTCGCGTCTGATCGATCTTCCTGCGGTCGAGGTTGGCGATGATCGCGTCGCGTTGGGCGGTGGAGTAGCTGCTCCATCCGGCGATCTCTGCCAGCGTTCGCCGGCATCCGCGGCAGTGGCCGCCGGGGTCAAGCTCGCAGACCCCAACGCACGGCGAGCTGATCCGTTCTCGGCCGCCGTGCGCGCTTGGCTGACGCACGGTCACGGGATCGCTCACGCGGATGCGTAGTCGGCCAGGTAGCGGAGGCCCTGGATCGCACGGCTTCCATACCAGGAGACCATCTCGCCGTCGATCAACGACACCTGCGCGTCCGGCAGGCTGGCCGTCACCTCGGGCAGATGACGTTCCTTGAAGTGATATGGCTCGCTGCTCAGGAGCACACGATCCACGCGGCCGGCGTACTGCTCGAGATCGACCTCGGGGTATCGGTCCTCTGACCGAAGCGGGTGCGAGCGCCAACCGACGAGCGCGAGCATCTGCGCGATGTAGGTCTCCGGGGCGACCGCCATCCACGGCTCGCGCCAGATCATGTACAGGACGTCCTGGGGCGCCCACGCGTGCGCGCGCACTGCGGCGAGCTCGTGCTCAAACTCCTCGCAGAGTCGCTCGGCCTGCGCCTCCCGACCGAAAATCGAGCCGAGCAGCCGGTATAGGTCGAGGTTGTCGAGCGGTGCGAGGGGGTGGGTGACGACGACGTGGGGAACGAACTCGGCGAGCGCGTCGGCGTCTTCCCGCCGGTTTTCGTCGACGTTGACGATCGCGTGGGTCGGGGCCAGCTCCCGGATTCGATCGAGCTTTACGTCCTTCGTCCCGCCGACCTTCGGGATCTTGCTGACCGTGTCCCGTGGATGGATGCAGAAGCCGGTCCGTCCGACGAGGTCCTCGGCCAGACCGAGATCACACACGAGCTCGGTGATGCTCGGGACCAGGCAGACGATTCGCGCGTCCATCGAGCGCGACGCTACATGTTCCGACGGTACTCGCCGCCGACGTCGTAGAGCGCTTCGGAGATCTGGCCGAGGGAGGCGACCTTGACCGCGTCCATCAGCGCCGCGAAGACGTTCCCGCGCGCGCGTGCGACATCCCGCAATCGTGCAAGCACGGGTGGCCGCCGCTCGGCGGCGCGGTCCTGGAACGCGCGGACCTTGGCGATCTGATCCTGCTTCTGGGTCTCGGTGGAGCGCATCAGCTCGAGCTTGTCGATCTGTTCGCCGTGACCGTCCTTGGGGAGGAATGTGTTGACCCCGATCAGCGGGAGCTCGCCCGTGTGCTTGAGACGTTCGTAGTAGAGGCTCTCCTCCTGGATCCTTGAGCGCTGGTACATCGTGTCCATCGCGCCGAGCACGCCGCCGCGCTCGGAGATCCGGTCGAACTCCTCGTAAACCGCCGCTTCGACCAGGTCGGTCAGCTCGTTGATGATGAACGACCCCTGCCACGGGTTCTCGGTGAAGTTCAGCCCGAGCTCGCGATTGATGATCAGCTGGATGGCCACGGCGCGCCGGACGGATTCCTCGGTGGGGGTCGTGATCGCCTCGTCGTAGGCGTTGGTGTGCAGGCTGTTGCAGTTGTCGAAGATCGCGTACATCGCCTGGAGCGTGGTGCGGATGTCGTTGAAGCTGATCTCCTGCGCGTGCAGCGACCGGCCCGACGTTTGGATGTGGTACTTGAGCATCTGGCTGCGCGGCGAGGCGCCGTATCGCTCGCGCATCGCCCGCGCCCAAATTCGCCGGGCGACCCGTCCGATGACGGCGTATTCGGGGTCCATCCCATTGGAGAAGAAGAATGAGAGGTTCGGGGCGAACGCGTCGATGTCCATGCCGCGCCCGAGGTAGTACTCGACGATCGTGAAGCCGTTGGCGAGTGTGAACGCCAGCTGGGAGATCGGGTTCGCGCCGGCCTCGGCGATGTGGTAGCCGCTGATCGAGACGCTGTAGAAGTTGCGGACCTCGTGATCGACGAAGTACTGCTGGACGTCGCCCATCATCTTCAGCGCGAACTCGGTCGAGAAGATGCACGTGTTCTGCGCCTGGTCCTCCTTGAGGATGTCGGCCTGGACCGTGCCACGGACGGTTTTCAGCGTGTCGGCCTTGATCCGCTCGTAGACCTCGCGGTCGAGCACCATGTCGCCCGAGGCGCCGAGCAGCCCGAGGCCGAGCCCGCCGTTGCCATCCGGCAGAGCGCCCGCATATTCAGGTCGGCCGCCGTGCTCTGAAAAGTACGCATCGAGCTTGCCCTGGGCAGCGTCCCAGCCGCCCGTCGCCCGCAGGTGCTTCTCGACCTGCTGATCGATCGCGGCGTTCATGAAGAACGCGAGGATGATCGGCGCCGGACCGTTGATCGTCATCGACACCGACGTCGTCGGCGCGCACAGGTCAAACCCGGAGTACAGCTTCTTGGCGTCGTCGACCGTCGCGATCGAGACGCCCGAGTTGCCGACTTTGCCGTAGATGTCGGGCCGCTCGGCCGGGTCCTCGCCGTACAGGGTCACCGAGTCGAACGCGGTCGACAGCCGCGCCGCCGGCTGTCCCTGGCTGAGATAGTGAAAGCGACGGTTGGTCCGCTCTGGGGTGCCCTCGCCGGCGAACATCCGAGTCGGGTCCTCGCCCGCGCGCCGATACGGAAACACGCCGCCGGTGTACGGATAGGACCCCGGCAGGTTCTCCTTGAGCAGGAACCGCAGCCGATCACCCCATCCGTCGAACCGGGGCGGCGCGATCTTCGGGACCACCTGCTGGCTGAGCGTGCGGCGGTAGTTCTCGCCCGTCACCTCCCGGTCGCGCACCCTGTAGCTGTACGTCTCGGCGCTGATCGCGGCTATCCGGTCATCCCATCCGCGGAGCAGGCCGAGTGCCTCCGCACCCAGATCCTCGAGGGCGGCGTTGTAGCGGGCCCGCAGGGCGTCCAGCGCCGGCGCTTCCGGATCACCGCCCGGCGCGACGGCTCCGAGCTCGACGCTCGGGTAAGGCTGGAGCGCGTCCGGCAAGGCCGCGTCCCCAAGCTCTCGCAGCGCCCCGTAGCAATGCTGGGCGACCGCGGCGAGTTCAGCCTTGCGCTCGACCTCCGCGCCGATCTCCCGCCCCTGCTCGGCGATCTCAGCGAGGTACCGGACGCGGCTGCCCGGTATCAGCACGTTCCCGAGCGGCTCGTGCGAGGCCAGCTCAAGCCGCGGGTCCCATCGCTCGGCGTCGGCGCCCGGGATCTGCCCGATCCGACGGCACAGGTTGACGAACATCCAGGACAGGCCGGGATCGTCGAACTGACTGGCGATCGTCGGATAGACCGGAACGTCGTCGTCGTCGTCGAGATCGAAGGCGACGCGGTTGCGCTTCCACTGCTTGCGGACGTCGCGCAGCGCGTCCAGCGCCCCCCGCTTGTCGAACTTGTTGATCACGATCAACTCGGCGAGATCGAGCATGTCGATCTTCTCGAGCTGACTCGCCGCGCCGAACTCGCTCGTCATCACGTACACCGGAAGGTCGACGAGATCGACGATCTCCGAATCGCTCTGCCCGATACCGGCGGTCTCTACGAGCACCAGGTCAAACCCGGCGGAGCGCAGGAAGGCCAGCGCATCGGAAAGCATCGCGCTCGTCGACGCGTTCCGGCGCCGCGTCGCCATCGAGCGCATGAAGATCCGCTCGTTGCGCATGCTGTTCATCCGGATCCGGTCGCCCAGCAGCGCCCCACCCGTCCGCCGCCTTGTCGGATCGACGGCCAGCACCGCGACCCGCAGATCCGAGAACTGCACCATGAACCGGCTCAGCAGCTCGTCGGTCACCGTGCTCTTTCCGGCGCCACCTGTGCCGGTAATGCCGACTACCGGGATATTCAGGCCGGCCGCTTCCCACTCGCCCCGCAGCCGCGACAGCTCCGCGACGTCGAGCACGCCGTCCTCCAGCGCCGACAGCATCCGCGCGATCGTCAAATCGTCGAGCTCCGAGTGGGCGGCGGACGGGGGAACGCTCGTCACCGTTCGCGCCTTGACCGTCCGGGCCACGAGGTCCTCGATCATCCCGGTCAGCCCGAGCGCCATCCCGTCGTTGGGGTGGTAGATCCGCTCGACGCCGTAAGCCTCGAGCTCATCGATCTCGGCCGGCGTGATGGTGCCGCCGCCGCCGCCGAACACGCGGATGTGGTCGGCGCCGTTCTCGCGGAGCATGTCGACCGCGTACTTGAAGTACTCGACGTGACCACCTTGGTAGGAGCTGATCGCGATCCCGTCGACGTCCTCCTGGATCGCCGCGCGCACGACGTCCCAGACGCCGCGGTTGTGGCCCAGATGAACCACCTCGGCGCTGCAGTCCTGGATCAGTCGCCGCATCACGTTGATCGCGGCGTCGTGCCCGTCGAACAGCGAGGCAACCGTCACGAACCGCAGCGGCGTGGCGAGCGCGGTCGCCTCCCCGAGATCGGGGGCAATGGGAGTCTCGGTGGTCATGCGCCAAGCATCGCCGTCATCTGCTGCTTGAGCCCGCGGTGCAGTTGCCTGACCTCGGCGTGGGCCATGGGGGAGACCAACCACGCGTAGACGATCCCGATGATCGCCGCACAGAACTGCTCGGCGACCGCTTGGACGTCGACGTCCGGACGGGCGGTGCCTGCCTCGATGCCGCCCCTGATCCACTCCTCGACGTCACGCTGTCGCCGCTGGTGGGCCCCGGTAATCACCTCGCGCAGCGCGGGGTCGGGCCCGACAGATTCGAACCACAGGATATAAAAGGCTCGAATCCGCTCCGGCGAGTCGAGCAGGAAGCGACAGTGAGCGTCGACCGCGGCGTGGATCGTGTCAACGCCTGACGTGCCGGTCACGGCCCGCTGCAGCTCCCCGAGCCACTCCTCGCCGATCCTCCGGATCAGGAATGCCCAGAGACCAGCCTTGGAGCCGAAGCGGTAGGACGCCAGTCCGCGGCTGTAGCCGGCCCGCAGCCCCACATCCTTAAGCGTGGTCGCGCCCGCCCCTCGCTCACAGATCAAGGCCACAGCCGCGTCCGCCATCCGCGCATCCGACAAAGCGGAGCGCTCGGGCTGGGTCAGCCCCGTCGACGCGCGGGCAGTGGCGACCATCTGCGAAACATACTTGTTTGCCACAAGCAAGTCAATGTTCGCGACGGATGGCTGCTCTATCGCGGGGTCATGGACACCGACAACTAGATCGGATCCCACGGAGGGCGCAAAGCGGTCGGTCACCGCGCCGTGCCGCCCCAGGGCGTCATGGGCGAGCCCTGGCGACCAGCCCTCTGATGGGTCGCAGCCGGGCACCAGCTCCATGTCTCGCCGGCCGGCGACGACGATCCCCTCGTGCGCGCGACGACCGCCGCAGCCTTTCAGGCGACGCCAGCCGATTCCCCGTCTCGGGCGGCCCATCGTCGACCACGACGCGCCCCCTGGCGACCGAAGGCGCTCGCGATCGCGCGCCGCGTGCCCAACGCCTTGGCCGGCACCAGTCACGACCTTGACGCTGCCGGTGACACGTGGCTCAGTCATCGATCAGCTACCAAGTTGAGCTCAGAACACCGGGCGTCGCTTCTCGATAAACGCTCGGATGCCCTCAGTCCCCGTCGGGCACCCGGCGAGCCTTGCGATCAAGCCTGCCTCCGCATCCAGCTGGTCCTCGAACGTGGAC
>Ga0335079_10000484_pt1 | contig 45472 bp, 37 predicted proteins | sample Lox_Sample_33_FD_206719 | JGI IMG/M metagenome (GOLD analysis project Ga0335079, IMG submission 206719) | Soil microbial communities from Loxahatchee National Wildlife Refuge, Florida, United States - Lox_Sample_3.3 | ecosystem: Environmental > Terrestrial > Soil > Wetlands | place: USA...
GGGTGGAAAGTTGTCAATGAATCGTTCCAAGCCGCAGGTTCGCAATACCGCGTTGAGTCCGTTTTCGCCCATGACCTCCTGCGCCGAAACCAGTGCCTGCCGCACCAATGCGTTGACGATGACCGCATCCTCTCGTTGTGCCATGCTCAAACCTCCGCTTGATAAATATAGACGGGATATTGTTCGCCGGTTTTGCGAAATCCCATTTTTCCATATAGCCCCAGAGAGCTGGCATTGTCCGACTGCGTATTGACGGTAATGCGTGACAAGTTCTCCGCGCGACAAGCCTGATGCATTAAGTCGCCGATCAACGCCGACGCGATCCCGCGACCCTGCGCTTCCGGGCGGACTGCCAGGCGGGCCAGGTGCGCCCCAAGTGGATTTCCCGTTGAGAGCTGATACCCAACAAACCCCGATTCGTTTTCTGCAACCGACGCGTAGAGCGCTTGTGAAAAAGCCTTGCTGAGGGCCGGCAATGAATTTTGCCAGAGCGGTTCGAAAGACGCTGCGTCCACGTCCGCCACACACGGCAGGTCACTGGCCGTCATTGGACGCAGTGTGATTCCTGCGGGAACCGGCCATGGTTTAAGAGTCTGGCGATTCCATTCGAGCATCACGATGGATTGAGAGGAGACGAAGCCGTTTGAGGTCAGAATGGATTCGAACCAGGGTTGTGTGGTGATGGCCGCAACTTTCGTTGCCTGTTGAGAGGCAAGTTCGCGCCTCGCCGCATGCCAAAGCGGCGGCCAAGCCGAAGGGTCTGAAAGATTCGAATCAAAAACGAAGAGGCGGATCCAAGATATGGCGGGCGGATCCGGAGGGCAGGCCAGCGCAGCTGCGATGCAGCCATCCTTTTCCAGTACAAGGTAGGGCTGACACCCCAGCCATTCCAGCGGAGTGCGCCAGTCCAAATGACGGTGAACTTGTTGTTGGAATAGGATCAGGTCGGCAATCTGCTGTTGATCGGCAAGGACCGCCGGTCGGAGCCGAAGATTGGCCTCCATCATCTCTGTACGAAACGGACCACGGCCCGGAGGATGCGGTCAAAGATGGATGGATTCTGTTTGGCTTCCATGGAACCGATCATCTTAAATACCGATTCACCGACTTTGCCTTTCTTAAGTTTAATGCCTGCCGCGGATTTAAGCACCATGGCGCGCAGGTCGCCTTCGCCTGCCTCGGCAAAGACGGATGCGGAATGTTCATAGGCGGCGAGGGCCTCATCGAATCTCTTCAACGCCTCGAGCGCAGCCGCCTGATTTCCAAGTGCCATGCCTTGTCTTTTCAGGTCGGCAGCCTTTGCGAAAATATCGTCCGTGCCCAGCGCTGCCTCCAGTGCCTCCTGAGGCTTGTCTGATTGCAATAAGGCAACGCTCAGATTGTTTCTTGATTCGGCCGCATTCAGGTCGTCCTGTGCGGAGGCGTAAGCCTCCGCTGCCGCGCGAAACGAATCCACCGCGGCATCCAATTGGCCTGATTGAAAGGCCTGCTTTCCTTGCTCATTCAAGATCTGGGGGTCCGTATTTGTAGGCATGTGGCCTCTACAAGGTGATATCCAATAGGCCTTCTGCAACGGAGCGCAGTTTGTCGGTGGGCATGGAGCTGAGTTTAAGCGCCAGTTCCAGATATGGGCGATTAACCGGCTGGCAGACGAAGGCTTGCAATTCTTTGGGAAGTTCGAGGAACTGTTGAATCCCTTTTTGATCGCTCATCCATTCACCGATGGGGCCGCTCTCATCGAAAAAAGTTTCGACGCGGCTTCCCAGGGCCGTCGACAGCACCTCCAGTTCCGCTAAGGGAATCGGACGCTCCCCCAATTCATAGGATTTGATCCGCGCCGCCGGGATGCTCGTTTCTTGAACCAGCGACTTGATCGAGAGGCTGGCGCTGTTGCGTTGTTGACGTAATAACGCGCCGATCATGCGCTGACGCACTTCCACAAGGCGGGGCAGATCCAGCGGTTCCGTCGAAGGAGCATCGTCGGAGATGGAGGCTTGGCCCCAAAAATGATTTATGGGCAGTTTGAGATAATAGACGAGAATTTCAAGTTCGGGAAGCGATGGAGCCCGCTTTCCCTCTTCGTACGCGCGAAAAACGCCCTTGGTTACCCCGATGGCTTTGGCACATTCAGCGATATCCCTTCGAGAGGCCAGGCGCGCGTCGCGAATTAAGACGCCCAGTTTCTTTGTGCGCAGAGTGATTTGAGAACGAGTATCCATGAATCCTCAATTGCCGCTAATTATAGCAGAGAACATCCTATGGATATTGCCGCCCCGTCCTCGATCAGGTCAACCCGTCCGCAACCGCCGGGCGAGATCAGCCATTTGTTGCGCGATATCCTGGAATACGATTGCCGCTGTGTCTTTCGGAAATTTTTGCGAAAAAGGCAGGTGCTGGTTGTTTGCCAGAACAAAATTACTGCCGAGGTACGGCACCGATGTTTTGATTTCCACTCCAATGATGCTTTCAGCTTCAGATTTGGTCAGGCCTTCCAATCCGACAGCCCGGTTAAGGATCGCAAAGACCCGGGCTGCATCCACGCCCTTCGATTGGAGATATTCCCAGACGGTCTTAGTCAGTGAAATAGTGCTTTGGTCCGTGCTGACGATCAAAGCGATCAAGTCGGCATTCTCGATAAGGGGCAGGCTGATCCGTGAGAGCGAACGTCCCAGATCGATCAACACGTAATCATAGCTTGCCTTCAAGGCGTTGACAAAATCGCCGATCAATCCGACTTTGAGCTGGTTCCCGTTTTCGGGGTCAGGCGACCCGGCCAGCAAATGAAAACGCCAATTCGCCATTTTTGTCAAGTTATCGCGAAAGTATTCCGGAGTGATGATGGTGGCGGGCATTTCCGACACCGTGACCAGATTCTGATCGCCTTGATAGCCAACAATATCGGCGATGGAACCGATCGGCAGAACCAAATCTACCACGGCAACCTGTGCCTCGGGCTTATACTGCACGATATTTGTAGCGATATTGGCGCACAGGGAGGATGTGCCTGTTCCGCCTTTGGCGCTCAGAAAGACGATCAGCAAGCCTCCCACTTTTTTTGCCACAGCGCCCAGCAGGCGATTAATTGTATCGATCAGGGTGGGCATGACTTGGGCGGTTTTCACCAGATGTTCGTTGAAACCCGCCTTCAATAATGAACGTACCTGAGCCGATTGCGGGTTACTGCTGAGAGCGATCAAGGGTGTACGGGCGGTACGCGCATCCTGCCGCAAACGAATCGCCAAGTCTTCACCCTTCAAGTCGGTTATGGCAGGATCAACAATAATCAGTTCGGGGTGGTCACGCCAGGCAAAGATCAATCCCTCCTTGCCAGAGGCAGTTTGCAAAGTTTGGTAGCCCTCCCTTTGCAACGCCGCGCCGACGAAATTGCGGCTGGCGGCATCTGCATCAATAATGAGAATCTTCTTGCCGGGCATTTTTTTTTGCTCCTCGTCCTGATCACGACTCAACAGGAGGCATCAAGTAACCAAGCCCTGAGCGAGTAACGATATGTCTTGGAGCATGAGAGTCGGTTTCCAGTTTTTGCCGCAGGCGGGCAATGCTGACCCATAAGATTTCCTTGTCGGTCTTGTATTCAGGACCCCAGACGCTGGTAAGAAGTTCCTCCGCGGTAAGGATCTTTCCAACGTTGTGCGCAAATTGCAGGAGCAGCCGATATTCCGTTGCAGACAGGGAGATTGGCTGCTCATCGCGCCAGACTTCAGCACGGGCAAAATCTATTCTGAGATTCTCGTGCGTGAAGAAACGCGAGCCGCTCGTCTCGACAGGCGGCTGGGCACGTCGCAGCACCGCCCGGACACGCGCCAACAGCTCCGTGGCGGAGAAAGGCTTCACCAGGTAATCGTCCGCTCCAAGGTCCAGACCCTTGACACGGTCCTGTTCCTCGCCCTTGGCAGTTAGCATGATAATTGGAACGTTCGAGAATTGGCGGATGCGCTGGCAGGTGGCGAAGCCATCGAGGCGCGGCATCATGATATCCAACAAAACCAGATCGGCCGGATGGGATGAGAAGGCATCAATCGCCTGCACGCCATCCGCCGCGGTAACAACGGTATATCCCTCCGTTTTCAGGTTGGCTTCCAGCAAACGGAGATATCGAGGTTCGTCATCCACAATGAGAATGCGTTTGGACATATCGTTCTCCTTTCAATGAAAGCGATCAGGGCCCTCAATCAAGCGGCAACTCTATAAAAAAAGTGGTGCCTTGATTGATAACGGATTCTGCCCAAATCTTACCATGATGTGCCAGGATAATCTGTTTGCATATATAAAGTCCCAATCCTGTGCCGGTGATGTTTTGACCGGGCACGCGGTAGAAACGTTCAAAAATAAACGGTAGATAGCCTTCCGGGATGCCAGGGCCCTTGTCGGCAAATGCCACCCGCACATTGTTTTTACCGCGTTCCAAGTGAACGGTCAAAGGGGAACCGGGGGCATATTTGATTGCATTGACAAATAAATTCTCAAAAACCTGCGAAAGGCGCACGCTGTCGCCGTGAATCGGCGGCATCTCCTCAAACTCCAGTTTGATTTCGAGGTTTGGCTGATGGACCCGGACGCGCAAAGCCACGTCCTTGATCAGTTCATCCAGCCTCATGGGCTGGAACTTGAATTGGATGGTCCTGCTTTGCAGGCGGGCGGACTCGAGCATGTTCTCGATGAGTTGTGTCAGGCGATCCGTCTCTTCGTCAATGATGGTAAGGAACTCGCGCTGTGTTTTCTCATCCCAGGTCGTGTCCTGCCGGAGCAGGCTGGTGCTGTAGCCCTTGATAAAGCCGAGCGGCGTGCGTAGTTCATGAGAGATCGTTGAGACAAAGTCGTCCTGCAGGCGCATTTGACGCTGGACGGACTCGAGCTCTAGGCGGGCCTCCTGCAATGCTTTGCGTTCAAGCAGGGAAGTCATCCATAGTGAGATCAGGGAGGCGAGGCGAACGTGTTCCGTAGTATAGGATGGGCCGGCAAAGCGGACAAAGACCAAGGCCCCTCCCAATCGCCCGCCAATTTGCAAAGGCAGGCCGATCAAGTGGGGCAGGTCAAGACGGGATGTGTCGCCCTGCGCGTGCGGCGTTTCAATGATGATCTCTTTTTTTGACAGGACCTGCCCTGCGATTCCTTCCCCCCAGCTGGCGTCGGCTTCCGCATGTTTGCCGCGGCCCACGGCCCGTGCGTAAGTCACATCGAAGCCGTTGCCCTGCGCGTCGAGCATGTAAACCGCGACGTTGTCATAGACAAATTCATCGCGCAATGACGCGAGCAGAGCGTCCAACCCCTCCTTCCAGTCGTTCTTTCGGCCGGCAGCCTGCAAGCTGGAATGAATCTGAGAAAGTGTATAGGTATCCAGGTGGACGTTACTGTCCAAGTTATTTTTCTTTCGCCACCGCCAGCAGCGGGAATTTGAAGGTGGTGCCTTTACCTTCCACCGATTGAACATCCAGCAACGAACCGTGCGCTTCCACGATTTGTCGCACCAAGGAAAGGCCGAGACCTGTTCCGCCCACCTTGCGCGTGGACGAATCGTCGAGCTGGTGGAAAGGTTCAAAGATTTCCTGTAAGCGACTCGCAGGCATGCCAATCCCGGTGTCCGTTACCGAAACCGTCACCAGATTCGCGCTCTCTTCCTTCAGGCTTAGGACGACATGTCCGCCGGATGGCGTAAACTTAATGGCGTTATCCAGGAGCTGATTCAGCACCCAGCTTATCTTTTCCGAGTCACCTTGGACAAGAGGCAGGTTTTGATCCACCACGGCATGAACTTCCACTCCGCGCGCTTCAGCTTTTTGGACAGCGGCATTGACCGACAGATTTCCGACGCGATCAATATCAATCGGCTCCTGCTTCATGCTCATTTCGCCGCGCGAGGCGAGCGAGAACATGATCAGGTCCTCAATCATGCTTTCCAGCCTGCTCGTCGATTTTTGGCTGACGGTCAGGGCGTGGCGTTGTTCATCGGTCAGGGGGCCGAGGGATTCCGTGACCATCAGCTCCAGGTAGCCCTTGACATGAGTCAGAGGTGTGCGCAATTCGTGAGAAACGTTGGCCACAAAATTGGCCTTCATCTGACTCAGCTCGCTCAGGCGTTGCAAGGCTTCCCGCAATTCCGTCGTCCGCTCTTCGACTCGCTGCTCCAGGTTTCGATTGGCGGCCTGTAAAGCTGACCGCAGCTGGATGATCTGGGTGGTCACGGCTTCATCCAGAGTGGCACGGTCAATCAACTTTAAGTCGATCAACACTTGTCCAAGCAAATAACTTTTCCCGCGCTCCAGCTGATCCTGTTGATAGGCCAGTGCTTTCTGCAGGTCCACGTCGGAAATATGGCCTGAACGCACCAGCGCATCTCCCAATCGCGGGACGAGCATTTCGGGCGAGAGTTGTAGCTTTGATTGAGCCATGGGAAACTCCTTTCACGGATAGACCCAGTCGCCACCCACCATTGTAGCCGATGATTGCAAATCTTTCACTTCTTCAGGATCACAGGCAAACGGATCCTTGTCCAGGACGATCAGATCCGCCAGATAACCTTTTGCCAGTTTGCCGATGCGGTTTTCGGCATACGCCGCGTAGGCCGCGCCGGTTGTAAAACCCTCGATGGCCTCCTGCATGGTCAGGCGCTGTTCCGGATGCCAGCCCTCGGGACTAGGCGAGCCGTCGGCGCGTCGGCGGGTGACCGCGGCGTGGATGCCCCAAAACGGATTGGGCGACTCGACCGGCGCATCCGAACCAAAGGCGAGGTGCGTGCCCGCCTGCAGCTGCGTCCGCCACGCGTAAGCCAACGCGGAGCGCTCCCCCCAATACTTATCCGCCATCAGCATATCCGAGGTGGCATGAATCGGCTGCATGGAGGCGATCACATTCAATCCGGCGAGGCGCGTCGTGTCATCGGGATGAAGAACCTGAACATGTTCGATGCGATGACGCAAGGCGGGCAATCCCTTTTTCCTTTCATACGCGCGCAATTGCTCATAGGCGTTCAGCACTTCATGGTTGGCGCGGTCGCCGATGGCGTGGACGGTCATACCCAGGCCCACATCGGCGGCGTGGCGGCCCAGCTCAAAGAGTTCCTCACCGTCCATATTTAAGATACCGCGATTCTCCGACTCATTCAAGTAGGGCTGGAACATGGCCGCCGTGCGCGGGCCCAGGGCACCATCCATGAAGACTTTGACCGAACCGATGCGAAGCCAATCATCGCCAAAGCCCGTGCGGAGTCCCAGCTCGAAAGCATGGTCAAGAAGGTCGACCGGAATGTTTTTTGTGACGCGCAATTTCAATTTTCCGTCTGTGTGCAATTGTTGCAGAGCCATAAAGCAATCACGGCGGTCGAAATCATGGATGCCGGTCAGCCCCATCTTCCACAAAATGGACTGGGCTTTTTCTATGGCGCGAGCAAGCCCATCGATGTCAGGCATCGGCACGATATCGCCGATCAGCTGCATGGCGTTCTCGAACAGGATCCCGGTTGGCTCGCCTTGGCTGTCATGTTGGATCTGTCCGTCTTTGGGATCCGGCGTGGATGCGGTAATATTCGCCAGTTTCAGCGCGGCGCTGTTGACCCATGCCGCGTGCAACGACTTGGCGGTCAAATAAACCGGATGGTTCGGCGCGATACGATCCAGGGTAGCAGCACCTGGCCAGCCGCCCCACACATTTTGATTCCAGCCGTGACCGAGAACCCATTCGCCTGGTTTGGCTCTTTGAACGCGCTCCGCCACGCGCTGCAGGCATTTTTCCAGCGTATCCGTTTCGCAGTCAATTCTTTCCAACGCCAACGAATAGTGCTGGAGATGCAAGTGCGCATCGGTCAGCCCCGGCAGGATCACACCTCCGCCCATATCTTGTTTTTCCACGCGATCAAACCTGGAGAGCAATTCATCGCCGCCAACCGCCATGACCTCACCGTGTTCCATTGCGATCACTGACGCAACGGGCTTCGATTGATCCAGAGTGTAAATTCGTGCATGATGCAAAAGCTTCATAATATCTTTTCCAATAAAGCGTCCAGTTCTTCATCCGAATAATAATAGATCGTGAGCGCGCCGCCCTTTTTGCCATGCTTGAGCGAGACTTTCGTCCCGAGACTGGCGCGCAGACGCCGCTCGATGTCACTCACATTTGGGTTTCGACTTGGCTTCCTTTTCGACGCCGGTTTCTGTCCTCCAAGTTTGCGTGCCAGTTGTTCTGCCTGTCGGACGCTTAAATCCAGGTTGAGGATAGAACGCAGCGCGGCTTCCTGCGCCTTGGCTGAGTGCAATGCCAGCAGGGCGCGTGCGTGCCCTTCCGTGATCTTTCCATCCACCACGGCCTGCTTGACCGCCGAGGCTGCATCGAGCAAGCGGAGCGTATTGGTTACCGCCACGCGGCTCTTGCCCACCCGCGCCGCAACCGATTCCTGCGAAAGCCCGAACTCCTTGATGAGATGATGAAACGCCTCGGCTTCTTCAATTGGATTCAGGTCGGCGCGTTGGACATTTTCGATCAGAGCCAGTTCGAGCAATTGCTGATCGCTAGCATGGCGAATCACGACAGGCACGCTCTTAAGGCCTGCGCGGCGTGCAGCTTGCCATCGGCGTTCTCCGGCGATTAAAGTAAATGTCCCGTTGACCGCAGGGGCCACGATCAGCGGCTGGATGATGCCGTGCTCGCGAATCGACATGGCCAATTCTTCGAGTTCTGTCTCCTTCAGGGCCTGGCGCGGCTGACGCGGATTCCGTTGGATCGAATCGACAGCTACTTGTGCAACGCCGCCATCGCTGGAAGCAGTTCCGCCTCCGGGGATGAGGGCGTCGAGTCCTTTGCCGAGACCGCTACGTTGAGGCATGCACAACTCCTTGTTTTCTCATTCACTTAACCACCTTTGCGCCATCGCCTTTCATTAATTCTTTTGCCAAGGCTTCATAGGCCTGTGCTCCGCCGGATGCAGGCGCGTAGGCCGAGATGGGCAATCCGTATGACGGCGCTTCTGCAAGGCGGATGGAACGCGGTATTATCGATTTGAAAACTTGATTTGGGAAATGTTTATTGACCTCCTTGACCACATCGGTGGACAGATTGGTGCGAGAGTCGAACATGGTCAAGATGACGCCGCGCACTTTCAGGTCGGGGAAAAGAAGCGAGCGGACCCGCTGAATGGTTTGGGTCAATTGTCCGAGCCCTTCCAGCGCCAGATATTCGCATTGCACCGGAACCAGCACGCCGTCCTTTGCCGCGACCAGCCCATTGACCGTGAGGAGTCCGAGAGAAGGCGGACAATCAATCAAGATGTAGTCGTACTTTTCAGCCAGTGGGGCAATGGCTTTCTTGAGCCGCGTTTCACGCGCCAGCTCTTCGACCAATTCCACTTCTGCGCCGGCCAGCGCAGGCGAAGAAGGCAACAGCGAAAGTTTGAGGCGTTCGTTCAAAAGCACAAACGGCAGGGCGGCGCTCCCGAGCAGCGCCTCGTATGTTCCGCCGCCGACCGTCGCTTTGTCCACACCCAGACAGGAGGTGGCGTTGGCTTGCGGGTCAAGGTCTACCACCAGCACGCGCTGACCCAATTGCGCCAGATAGGCTCCCAGATTAATCGCCGTGGTTGTCTTGCCGACGCCACCTTTCTGATTGACGAGTGTATAAATGCGAGCCACTAAAAAACCTCCATCAGGCATTCATCGATCTCACGATTGGTTGGAATTCCTTCGAGACCGCTTCGTGTCACCGACCGCGCCGAAAGTTGAGTGGCAAAGCGCGCCGCTTCCCATGGATCGCGGGTTTGATGCAACCGGACGAAAAACGCCGACGCAAAAATATCTCCCGCGCCGGTCCCATCCACTTCCTCGACCTCGGGCGCGCGGAATCTGCGGCGATCTCCATTCCAATAGAGCACCGCGCCCGCGTCTGCTTCGGTGACAGCCAATATTTTGGTCTGATGAGCCATGGCCTCGATCAATTCCTCATCGCCGCTGACGTCTTCACGACTCATCACCACCGCCGTGGCTTTCGATAATAGCCCGTCAGCGCTCTGCCATTTGCACGGAACGACCTTTCCGTCCTCATTCCATGTCCGCATCCAACCTTGAGGCGTGATCCCGAGCAAGGGAGGGCATAAATCATCAGGCAGTTGAGAGTCCAACTCCTGCGCAACCGGCCCAAGATGAATGATGGAAGCGCTCTGCCAGATTTCGGGCACCAGGTCAAAAGGAATAGGCGCGGCCCGCTGATGAAGAATTTGCGTCCGCCCGTCCCGGCTGCCGTAAATATTTTCAAATATGGTTGTATGTTCGGACGGAATACAGATAACTTGAATCCCCTCTAAAGCTTTCATGGAAGCCTCTTCGTTGGCAGAAGTTACGACGCCAACGCGTAAACCCAGCGCACGTGCCGTTAGCGCGGAAAATGCCGCCGTGCCACCCAGACGGGGACCCGCCTTCGTGACGTCTTGTGTGACGTGACCGACCACGAGATAGTCCACTGCTTTGAGAGGGACAATATCGAGCATGAGCAAATTATACCGTGAGAAAAAGCCTAAGCAGACAAAGACTGACGCTCATCCTTAGGATGAGCGTCAGTTGCGATTTCATTCTTTTGGCAAAATCGTGATCTTGCGGTGCGGTTCTTCGCCGGAGCTTTGCGTGGTCACTGCCGGATGATCGCGCAATTCCATGTGGATGATGCGCCGCTCCGCGGCGGGCATCGGCTCGAGCGTGAGCTTGCGTCCGGTCTTGATCACCTGTTCGGCCATGCGCCGCGCCAATTGCCGCAGTTGTCGTTCGCGGCGATCACGGTGTCCCTCGACATCCACAATCAGCTGAATGAATTGTTGGGTTTCCTTCCCCACCATCAAGGAAGCGATATATTGAAACGCGTTCAATGTTTCGCCGCGATGACCGATCAACACACCAAGGTCATTGCCGCGAATGTCCACCATGATCGGATGGCGATCCTCGCGCGCCTCGCCGTAATGAGCCGACACCTGCGCCTGCATGCCCATCTGATAAAGGAGTTTCGAAATGACGGACTCTGTTTTATCGAGGATAGGGTCATGACCATCGGGCATGGTTTCATTCTTCTTGACGGGCTGCGCTTCCTTCTCGGGAGTGGGGGCCGGTTTTTCGATTTTCGGCTCAGGCTTCATCACCGGCATTTCGACTTTCTTTGCATTGACTGGCTCCGATCCCTTTGGTGGATTGACCGACAACCTGACGCGCACTTGACGTCCGCCCAATCCAAACAATCCTTTGTTGCCCGAATCCAGCACTTCCACACTGACCGCATCGGCGGGCAAGCCGAGCTGGGCTAATCCTTGCGCGAGCGCTTCCTCGACGGTCGGAGCAATGATCTCTAACGTGGTTCGCTCATTCATCGTTAAACTCCCTAGTGGTGATGTTATCTATTTTTGACATTCGACGGAGCCGGCTTGCCGCCGCCCGGCAGAAGGTTGCGCCAGTTGACTCGCCCCATCATTGCATATTGAAAGATGCCCAATACGTTGCTGGTGACAAAATAGACGGCCAGCCCCGAAGCATAATTAAGCACCAGCCATCCCAGGAACAACGGCATATAAATACTCATCATGCTATTCATAGCCGCGGCCTGATCGTTGGGATTGGTGGAGGGGGGCAGGGTCAATTTGGTTTGTAAGTACGTGGTCAGCGCAACGATGATCGCCAGGGTCGGGAAACCATAAGGCAGGAATGGAATGGTCAATCCGCCGGGGAATGGCAAACCCTCCGGTCGGCCAAGGTCCATCCACAGGAAATGGCTGTTGAGCGGAATGATGCCTGCGGCATTCATGAACGGATAGATGCTGCGCGCCAGTTGCAGCAGCGTGAGCGGCGTGGCCGCCAAGGCACGCGTCACGCTCTGATAGAGACCGATGATGATCGGGAACTGGATCAGCGTGGGCAGGCACGAAGCAAACGGATTGATGCCGCGTTCCTGATAGACGCGCATTTGTTCCTGCGCCAGCTTTTCACGATCCTTGGCATACTTCTTTTGAATGTCCAACCACTCTTTGTCGTTTTGCAGGTCCTGCATCACTCTTGCACCTTTTAATTGCTGTGCGTTCAAAGGCCAGGTGATCGCACGGATGAGAATGGTAAAGAGAATCACCGCCAGACCGAAGTTATGACCGATGAGGTTGTAGATCCACAACAGGACATTGGTAAACGGGTTAAGAATAATGTAGTCCCACCAGTTCATATAGGCTCCTTTTCATTTGCCATCAAAGTGCCACGGCAACATACTGCCGTCTTTCTCATTCACGGCATACAATAAATATTGCGCTCCAAGCGGAGCGATCAGAACCAGATTGCCGGAAGCGACTGGTGCGGTATAGATTTTTCCTCCGATGGCTGTGGTCCAAATCATCTTGCCGTTATGATCGAGTGAATAGACCGAACCGGACTCCGTTGCCACGACCGCGCCATCCGTGGTCAAAAGCGGGCTGCCCGTGATTGGTCCATCGGGCGCGATGTTCGACCAGGAATTCTGTCCATTCGAAGCATCCAGCGAATACACCTGCCCGTTAATGTCGGCGACAAAAACGTTCGAAGCATTGATGGATGGATCGCTCCACACCCAGGCGTTGGTATTCGCCGTCCAGCGGATCGCGCCGTTCGCGGCGTTGATCGCGAAAACCTTGGATCCGAACGAACCTACATAGAGTGTCGTTCCGTCGGCGCTCAGCGCGGGAGAACCGGCGGCCGAGCCGCCCAAATCGGTTTTCCAAACGATCTTTTGTGATTGCGGATCAATTGCATAAAGGAAATGATCGAGCGAGGTGAGGAAAATCAATTTGCCGTCCGTGACGGGCGCGCCCCACAATGGCTGACCAATGGATAAGGTCCAGAGCAATTGACCGGTCGCAATCTTCAGCGCATACAGCGAGCCATCGTTGTTTGGCGCAAATAATGTATCGTTGGTTGCCAGCGGGGTAGCAATCCAGCGATCCTTGGCGCCGCTGAAGACCCATTTCTGTTGGCCGGTGGCCGGGATGAGGCTGTACAAGCCTTGATCCGTACCGATGCTTCCAACGATCAATTGACCATCGGGCGTGACGAGCGGAGATGAATAGAACGCCCCATTACTTACCGAATACTGCCAGGCCTTGGTGCCATCGCTCAAGCGAACAGCGTAAACGTATTGTCCGTTGGCGAGATAGGCGTTGTTCGCGTCCACGGCCAGACCGGGCCAGCTCGTCCCGCGCGTAGCGGCACTGGAGCAGGCGCTCATGAAGAGCGCGCCGAGCAAAACAAAAGAAATCAACGTCAGACGTTTCATTGAAAAGAATCAAACTCCTTAGAGAACGGGGTCGTATCCCCCGGGATTGAACGGGTTACAGCGAAGCACGCGCCAGACCGCCATCACGAAACCCTTCAGCGCGCCGTGTTTGTAGATGGCCTGATAACCATAATGCGAACAGGATGGATAGAAACGGCAGGTTCCTTCGGGCAGGCCATGCGATAGGGTCATTTGATATAACCGAATCAACGATAACAGAACGATGCGCGCCCAATTGCGCGGCGAGCGCGGCAGATCGCGCAAGCGCGGTTCATCGGGATAGTCATGTGGTAAATACAGTTCAGGCTGCATCAGGATTGGATATTAACTGTGCGCGTTGTAAGACATTGAGCAGGGCCCGGCGGGCGTCGGTCAAGGTGCAGGACACGAGGGCGGGGCGGGCGATCAAGATCAGGTCCCAGCCGGCTGCAAGCGAGGGGATCAAAGGCCGCATCGCTTCGCGCAGAAGACGTTTCGCTCGATTCCGTTTAACAGCAGTTCCAACGGTCCGGCCTGCGGCAACGCCCACGCGAGTATTCATTTCATCATTGGCCCGCGCGATGAGCACAAGAAGCGGGTGGGCATAAGACTTGCCAGATTGCCGCACCCGCTTGAAGTCCTGTGACCGGGTCAAGCGGAATTTTCGCTGCACCCGTACCTCGAGCATCCTTGCACGTTCGCTGGTTTACCAACGCGTCCGCTTCACATGCTCATTGGCGCTGACGGTTAATCTGTAGCGCCCGCGTAGACGGCGGCGCTTGAGCACCGCGCGTCCGTCAGCCGTCGCCATGCGCGCCCGAAAACCATGCACGCGCACGCGTCGTCGGATCTTGGGTTGATAAGTTCGCTTCGGCATTCCTTACGTCCTCATTCCATTCAAAAGATAATTGCAATTCCCATTGAATCGGGAACCGGCGGCCAGTTAACTGGCACGTTATTATACCGTATGGCTTTGGATTCGGTCAAAGGTCAATCGCTTTCTTTTTTCTTTGGCTCACGGACCGGATAAACGGGATGCGCCAGCAGTTCGGACAGTTTCTTCGCCCCCTCCATACTGGCAACGGCGATGATTTCATCATTCGCCTGAAACACGCTATCGCCGCGCGGCAGGGTCATCTTGCCTTCGCGGATAATGGCGGCGATCACGCAATATTCCGCCAAGTCCAGGTCCTTGAGCGCCAGGCCGATGGCTTTTGCGCCGGGCGGAATTTTTTCCTCCACCACCGAATAGTTCCCGCGTCGGATTTTGAAGAGCGTCATCATATCCCCCATGGACATTTCTTCGACGACCAGCCGCGCCAGGATGTCGGCTTGATTCAGCGCAATGTCCACGCCCATATCCTGAGTGAACAGCCAGGAATTCTTCGGATTATTGATTCTCGCAATCACACGCGGGACGTTGAATTCGAAGCGCGCCAGGGAAGTCACAACCAGATTGGTATCATCGGAACCGGTCACCGCGGCCAAAACGTGAGCCGTGGAAACATCAGCCTGTTCGAGGGTGAGCGGTGAACTTCCGTCTCCGACCAGGATGGTTTCGGGCGGAACTTCATTTTTGAGCTTTTCCAGCAATGCCGGACGCTCTTCGATGATTTTTACGCGATGTCCTGCTTCCAATAATAGATGTGCCAGATAGGAGCCGGTGTTTCCGCCGCCGACAATGATCACGTACATACGTTACCTCCTCTCCAGTCCCAGCATCTCTTCGAGTCGATCCATGGCGGAAGATAATACTGACAAATGAATGAGGTCGCCCTCCTTGAATTCTGTTCCGTGCACAGGCAGGAAGGCCTTGTCGTTGCGCGTGATGGATACCACTGCAATCTCACCCGGAACCGACAATTGTCCGACGTTCTTGCCGATCAACTGCGGAGGTGCTTCCACGACCACCAACGCGACTTCGCTTCGGCCGAATGTGTACAGCACATCCAGATCGGTGTGGGAAAGCACTTGATATATTCGTTCCGCGCCCCAGTTGGTGGAGGAAATGGTCGTCAGCCCGAGCCGCTGATAAATTTCAGCCCGATGCGGGTCATAGAGGCGCGCCACCACGCGCGGCACATGGAAAATATTCTTGGCGATGCGTGCGGCTACGATGTTGGCGTTATCGGAGGAACTGGCAGACACGAACGCATCCGCCCGTTCGATGCCCGCCTCGATCAAGACGTTCCGGTCGAATCCCAGGCCCTGCACGACGCGGCCCTTGAAATTCGGTCCAAGACGGCCAATCGCGTTGGAATCATGGTCGATGACGGTTACGTTGTGGCCCTGAGTGGACATCAGCTCACTGACCTGTGAACCGATCCGCCCACAACCCATGATAATGACTTTCATACGGAACTACCTCCTCTCTTGACTATCAAGACGAGCGAGCATGTTTCATTTTACCAAAACGCCGGGCGAAAGTCTTGCGCAGCCACTCCAAAGCATATAGCACCGGGGCAAAAAGAATCAGTGCGGGCCAGAAGGATAGTGGCAGGGGAACATGATCAAAGGCAGAGGCCAGCGGCGGGATATAGATTAGGATCGCAATGATCACCACATCGAGCAACACACCCAATAACAATGTGGGATTGCTGAACCAGCCTTGTTGCCGGTTATGGGCCTTGAACGTGCGGCAGGCAAAAACGTTGCCGACCTGTGCCATCACGACACCGGCGTAAAACACCGTTTGGGCGATGTGATCGACAATCCCTGAGCCTCCAAAGGTGAACCAGCGCGGCCAGGCTATGGTTTCCAGAAATGGAATGCCGAGTCCTGGTGCGTGTCCGGATAGAACATAAACGGCGATGAATCCAATGTAACAAAGGATCGCTTCGATCATTCCCAGCCATAAAAAGGCATGCGTCAACAACGGACGGTCCAGCAAAGGTTGGAAGCGGGGGCGCGGTGGCTGATTCATAATTCCCGCTTCAGGCTTTTCGATGCCGAGCGCCAGGGCGGGCAGGATGTCGGTGCCCATATCAATGGCAAGGATCTGACGCACGGTCAACGCCAGGGGAATGCCGAAAGCCGAGGTGGCCAGGAAAGGCGCCACTTCCGCCACGTTACTCGAAAAAATATAAGTGATGAACTTGCGGATGTTGTCGTAAATGGCGCGGCCTTCTTCGATTGCCGAAACGATCGCATCGAAATTGTCATTGGTCAAGATCACGTCGGCGGCTTCCTTTGCCACGTCCGTGCCGATGATGCCCATCGCAATTCCCACATCCGCTTTGCGGAGCGCGGGCGCATCGTTGACGCCGTCTCCGGTCACAGCCACGACGTCGCCGCGTGATTGAAATACCGATACCAGTCGAAGTTTGTGGTCCGGCGCCATGCGCGCGAAGATGACTTCCTTATCCAACGCCTGCTTGAGAGCGACGTCATCCATCGCGTCCAATTCCGCGCCGGTAATGATAGACGGATTCGACGAGGTGATCATCCCGACGCGGCGCGCCAGCGACTCAGCAGTCAGCCCATAATCGCCAGTGATCATCACGATGCGAATCCCCGCCTGGCGACAAACCGCTACCGCGCGTTCCACTTCGGGACGCGGCGGATCCATCATGGCCATCAGCCCAAGGAACGTCAACTCGCGCTCGACATTTTCAGGAGTATATGCACCGGAACGCGGCGGCAAAGCGCGGCGGGCTAATGCCAGCACGCGCAAGGCGCGTCGCGCATATTCATCATTCACCGACATGATTTCCGAGCGCACCTCTTCCGTCAGAGGCACGGATTCGCCGTTGGTCAGAATATGCGTGCATAACTGCAAGACCTCGCGCGGCGCGCCTTTGACAAAGGCCAGATCGCCTTGGTGCGAACGATGAATGGTCGTCATCCGTTTGCGGCGGGCATCGAAGGGGAGCTCATGCGTGCGCGTGTACAGCGCATTCACGTAGCCTTCTTCAATGCCCGCTTTCATTGCGGCGACTTTGAGCGCCGCTTCCGTTTGATCGCCGAGACTGGTCCAAGTAGGATGTTCCGGCGAAGGTGGATTGATGCGGGCATTATTACAGCTCATGGCAGCGGTGAGCAATGCATCCAAATCCTTTTCGCAGGCTGCGCCTGCAGGATTTGGTTGATAATGACCCTTCGGTTCATAGCCTACACCGCTGACCTGTAATTTCTGCCGGGCCACCCACACTTCGCGCACGGTCATTTGATTCTGAGTCAACGTTCCGCTCTTATCCGTACAGATCACGGAGACATTGCCCAGCGTTTCGACAATGCTCAACCGTTTGCACAAAACCCCGCGGGTCGTGAGACGTTGAACGGCGCGAGCTAATGAAAGGGTTAGCGTGACCGGCAGGCCTTCCGGCGTGATGGCAACGATGATTCCCAAGGCCAGCAATATCGGATTGATATTGATGTGTTCCTTTACGGTCGGCCCGTAAACGGTGATCAATAAAACCAGGGCACCTATGCCAATGGCGACGATGGAGAGTCTGCGGCTGAGGCGTTGAAGTTCCTGGTGAAACGGAGATGGTTCTTCCTGAACCGCTTGCGTTAATTGAGCGATGCGTCCGAATTGAGTCAACATGCCCGTGGCGTAAACAACTGCCTTGCCGGTTCCCGAGGCGACCGAGGTTCCGGCGAAGATCAGATTGGGGCGTTCCAGTTCGCTGATTCCACTGACTACGGAAGCATCGGCTGTTTTGCGCGCGGCCAGCGATTCTCCGGTGAGGGAGGCGTTGTTGACGCGCAAGCCGTATTCTTCCACGACGCGCGCATCCGCCGGGATGTTATCGCCTTCGGCAAGAATCAAAACATCACCGGGGACAATTTCGGCGGCGGGAAGATGAACATCCTTGCCCTCTCGAATCACATGTGCGTACGTGGGAAGCAGATGCCTGAGTTTTTCCACAGCCCGCTCGGCTTGATACTCGCGCCAAAAGGAAAATCCCGCGTTGACCACCGCCACCAGCCAGATGACCAGCGCAAGAGCAAATTCCCTCTGCCAGATGGTGATCGCACCGGCGATGATCATGACCAGCACAAAAGGATGCGTTGCTTGGGCTGCATATTTGCGCCAAATCTGCGGATGTGCCTGCTCGGATAAAATGTTCTCTCCGTATAAGGCGCGGCGCGACCCGGCTTCGGTTGCGGACAAACCCTTCAACGAGGTCTCAAGCGATTGAAAGACCTCGTTCACGCGCAGACTATAGATCGGTGTGGAACTCATAAGCGTACAAATGCGGAAGCATTACCTCCCGCGTTCGGCTATTCGACTTTTCCCTCTTCATCGCCGGGAGCGGTTTGTTTGGGAGCGCCGCCTAATTTCGGTTCAGTGGGTTTGTTATCGAGATATTGTTCCAACAGTGATGGCGCAGTGGGATGATCCACATGCAACGCTTCGTTGTAATCACCTGCAATCACGGGAGCATCATAGCGAACAGGTCGGTTTACTCCAAAGAATTGCCAGAATCGGGCAATCGCCACCAACAGGCTATAGCGATATTCCTGCATTTTGAGCGATTGCCATTCGACAATCGAGGCCATGGCACCTTGGATACGGGCTTTGTCGCGGACGATGCGGTGGATTTGTTTTGGATCACGGTATCCGAGAGGTGACAGGATCACCAGATGAGCGGACAAGAAGAGAATGGAAAAGGATATCAGACGAATCCATCCGCCTTCTTCCCACTTGCCAATGATTTGGAATACCCAAACGGAGGCGGCTAGGATGGCTGTAAAGAGAGCCGCGCGCGCGCCCCAGCGTTTTATCCAACCTGTTAAGGTCCGCAGAATGTGTTGCCGCATGGCCAACCCCATAATCGTGATGGGTATGAACACGCCAACACCATAGAAGGGCGCGGCGACATCGGTATCGCCCTTGACCAAGAGCATGATCAGAACAGCCAAGCCGAAGGTGATGGTTACTGAACGGGTAAAGGTGCCGCGTTTATCGCGATATATGATTGCTTCGGGAATCTCCCCAATCGCAACGTCGCGCCATTCAGTAGCTTGAGCATCTTGGAAAGCAGTCATTGAAGCAAATGCCAATAGAATCACAGCCAAACCTTGGTAGACCCAATAGAGGAGGATTCCACCAGGAATCTGTCCGAAACCGATCGAAGCCAGATTACCCACCAGAGTTTTGCCACCTGTGCCATCAAAAACGTTGAAATGGACAGCAAACGCTGTGAGGATGATCGTTGTTACGCCACCATAGAATAGAAATGCCGTCTGCACAAAGCGTCCCACACCGGTTTTCCCGCTATAGAAACTCCACAGCTTGCCCCACTTCGGAAGCTTTTCCTTACCCCACTTGACCAGAGGAACATCCTCGTTGATAACAAACTGAATACCATTTGACATGGCCTCCAGACCGGTAAGAGCCACCATACCCTTCATTGAACCCGTGAGGATATGATAAAGGCCATCAGCTAATGTCGCAGATTGTGTTGCAGCAATAGGCGGCGCGGGCGGTACACCATTGTGAACTGCCATGATCAATCCAACCCAGTTGACAAGGGTAAGCATCAAGAAGACTGCCAGGAACCCAAAGCTGACAAAGGAAGATTCGCCTCGCCCGCGTATGGTCAAATACCATGTAACAGTTGCCAGAATAGCCCCGATGGCAAAGTGCCAAAACCAGGGAGCACTGTAGGAGTTTGTAATCGAAAGTAATTGATCTGAACCCGATAAGGCCGAAACTACGATGGTTAAGACATAATCTTCAATCAACGTGACCGCAACCATCAAGCTGAGCGTTGGCCTTAAGTAACGCATGGAAGCAGTATAAGAACCGCCTCCCTCGTTGAAGGGAGCCAGTGAATACATGTAAAGGATACCAAAACATATATTGGCAAAGGCGATCAAGCCTGCCCCGACAAAACCGAAACGCTGCAACCCATAAGGCCAGAGGACACTCATGAGTTCGCCAGTACCATAGAAATATGACGTAAAGAAATCGATTCCAAATAGCGCCAGCGCGGCCAGCATGGCAATCTGTCCCGCGCCATGGATTTGCGCGTGTTCCTTCTTCTCGCGCGGTGCGATGCGGAAGGCGATGTAAACAATTGCGATTAGCAATAGACCGGAAAAAAATATGGGGTTCATGCTTTCAATTCACTTATTCTTTTACAGAGGTAAATGCTTCCTCCAGCATTTTGAGTTCGATTAAGAGATGCTTGCGGGTCGAGACGTCGAAGCGGGTATCTTGATCCACTTTCACCTGCTCTTCCCGTGCCGCGCGCACCACGAACGATGGGACAAACATGATGCGCCCGGCGGGGATCACCACGAAGTGGTAGGTGTCGATTTTCAATTCCTGATCGTCGAAATACGGCAGGCTCAAACTCAAGCCGCGATTCAAACTTTGCGCCGCGGCACGTTCCTTGATGGCGTGGATAATATCCCGCGTTTGATAACGCGCCAGCGCGCGCCCCTGATTGATCAATTGCCCCAACATGCCATATCGTTTTTTCTGATACTCCTCGTCCGCAACCATGTAGGGAGCCAGCGAACGCGCGGCAAAGATTACGGTCAAGAACCTTTGCATTGAAGCGATATGCGCTTCCGCCTCATTGACAGAATTGACCAACAGCTTATCGTCCTCGTCGAAAGCCACCCACTGCGGAAGATAGAATCGGCGCGCCGCCGCCACGTACGGAACCAGCAAACTGCCGCGTCCATCTTCATTTTTCTCTTCCTCTGCGATTGCATCCGTGGAAGCCGTGATCGCAGAGGCCGGCTCGAGCAAATCGCCGGCCGGGACCGTCGGTACGTCCTCGTCTTCTTCAGGCACGTACGTCACGGAGCGACCGGAAGGCAACATGTTATAGATCATGTGCATCGCCGTCGTATGGCGAATCAATTGAGCACTGACGCCCACGGCATGGTCCGGAGATTGTTCCAATTGGGTGAGGCGTTCGCGAAACGTGAAATGAACATCGTTGCCTGACATTCGGTCGCGCAGACTCCCTGCGGACTGTTCCCTTAGATTCTGTGGAACGGTCAATGGGACTGACTCGCCGTTCGATTCCGCGATAACCCGGTCCGGCAATGAGAAATGCACGCGCGAGCCGCGCTGAACGAATGTCTCTGCCAGCTGTTGCGCCTGTGCTTCCAGAAAACGCTGGACAATGGCCGGCTGGGCTTTGAAGAGAGACTCTTGCGCTTTATATTCTTTTTCAAAGGACTCAGTGGGAGCAAGATGTGACATGCTGCCTGCTTTCCAAACAATGACAAAATATGCCCTCCGCCAGCGAGGGCAAGGCGCTATTATACCTCATCAAGCGGGACGATTTTCTTTCGGTTGTGCAAGGGGAATTTGCAGAAAGAATTTGCTTCCTTCACCCAGTTGGCTCTCGGCCCAGGCGCGGCCGCCATGTTGTTCCGCAATCGATCGCACGATGGCGAGTCCCAGTCCGGATCCATGCTGGGCGCGCGCCTCTCGTTGTCTGCCCCGATAGAATTTTTCGAAGAGGTGCGGCAAATCGTCGGGCGCAACACCGATGCCGGTATCTTCCACTTCGAAGAGCAAATCATCCGGCATGGCCCGGACGCGAACTGTGACCCTGCCGTTCACTGGCGTGTATTTGATGGCGTTTTCGATCAGATTATAGACCGCCTGATGCAGAAGGGCCTGATCCGCCTCGATCGTGGCCGGCAGATTCTTTGGGAGTTCCAAATTCAAAACAATCGTTTTCTCGCCTGCCTGCAGTTGCAGCAGGCTTGTCGTGCGCTCGAGAATATCCAACACGGAGACATGCTCCACCTGCAAGCCTACGCCGACTTCGATTCGTCCGAGATCCAAGAGGTTGCTCACCAAGCGGGACATGTTATCCACGCCGGAGATCATCTTCTTAATGTACCCGCGCTGCTGCTCGTTAAGCTCTCCGACCATGTCCAGCATGGTGGCATAGCCGCGCATCAGGGTGAGCGGCGAGCGCAGATCGTGACTGACGGTTGCGACGAACTCTGACTTCATCGTGTCGATTTCCTTGAAGGAGGTCACGTCGCGTAGAATGCAAACGCGTCCCATCGGGCGGTTCTCCGCCACAACCGACGAGGCCGTCGCGAGGTAGGTGCGTTTGTCCGGTAGGAGGACTTCAGCGGATTGCTTCTCTCTGGAGGCCAGCAAAAGGTCGACGAGTGGCCTTTGCACAATCACTTTCTCGATGGCCTGGCCGATGGCTTCATTTACTTTGATGTCAAAGGATTGCCCGGCGGCGCGATTGGCCAGCAGCAGGCGATTGCGCTGATCCGTGACCAGCACCGGATCAGGCGTGGAGTTGATGATCGCTTCGAGCTGGCGCCGCGCCACTTCCACGTTCAGGAAGAGATACGCATTGGCAACCGCCAGGGAGGCCTGACCAGCCAGCGTGGCGACAAAACGGACGTCGGCTTCCGAGAAATTGCGCGGCTGTTCATAGGAAGCCCACATCACGCCGTAATAACGGTTCTCGTGGCGCAAGGGAACAGCTAACAATGCCCCGGGGTTGAGGCGCCTGGGATCGAGGGTCAGTTCGCGCGTCCGCCCAAGATTCGGGAAAACAATGCGCTCCTGATGTTGGGCCTTCTGCAAGATCTGTTCATCCAGATACGCATACAAGTCCTTGGCAGGACCCGCTGCGAAGCGCGAAGGAAGTTCGGCAGGCGTTTCGGGAAGGATGGACGGCAAGAGCACCACGTGCACGGCATTGGCTCCGGTAGAGGCGACCGCCGCCAGCACGGGCTGGACCACGTTGCGCATCTCGAGGCTGGATGCGACGCCCTGGCTCACCACCAGCAGGCGGTTGAGCTCATCGAGGCGCGCCGCCAGGCTGACCCGCATCTGCTCGAAGGCGCCTCGCAACTGACCAACTTCATCCACGCCCGTTGCCTTCAGTGGATGGTCAAGTTTGCCTTGCGCGATTCGATTCGCTTCAAATGCCAGCCCTTGCAGTGAGCCGGTAATCACTCGTAAGCCGAGGCGCAATAGGATCAGCGCCAGGACAGCCAGCAGGATGATCATCACGGACATGGGCAGGGCGATATTGAGAGCCAATTGTTGGACCTGACTGGCGGGGATCGTTAAGACAATGGCCCATGGTGCGCCCTCGACCGGTTGATAGTAAACCAGTTCGCGCGTGCCATTCGGTGCGGTGCTGTTGGAAAAAGACGGCTGGTCGCTGCGCGGAATGCTGGTCGCTGTGAGCACGCCGCCACTGGTCTGATAGATTACATCGCCATTCTCATCGAGCAGGAGACCCTCGCCGTTCAGATCGGATTTCGACAGGTTGTCGAGGCTGTTGATCAGCGGTTGGGTCAATGGATTGGTAGCCAACGTGGTCCGTCCTAATAAGAGGCGCTGTACTTGATGGGAACTGTCCGCCACCGCCACCAAAAATGAAATGCGCGCCGACTCGCCTGATGAGCCGGGCGGGATGGTATAAATCTGAGTCAGCACGCCTTGGGCTGCCAGGGGAACACCGGTGGACTCCTGCGGGTACAAGGAAAAATTCTGGCGGGCGGAATTGGGATAGGCGCCCAACACGTTTTTTCCGCTTGCATCAAGAACGAGGAACTGATCGAAGTAAGGCACGGCTTGCATTCTCTGCGCGAGCAGCATGCTCAAATCAGGATCATTCGATGACAGCAGGCGCGGGTCGGATGACAATTGCACCGCAAGGTTTTGTCCGGTCTCCAGAAAAAATGGAACGTTCTGTGCCGCGGCCTGTGCGCTGCTGGCCAGGCGATCTTTTAACAATCCGTTGGCGGCCTGCCCTGCCACCACCCAGTCTCCGATGAGCAGAGTCAATAACAAGGCGAGGATGAATGTGCCGGTGGCATACACAAAACGCGTCTCGAGGCTGCGCTCTGCTGGAGAAGGTTGTAAGGGCCTCCTGTCGCCCCATGCAGAGGGAAAAGCGGCTGCGGCAAGTTGGGCGATGACTCCCGCGATCAGCAGCTCGCCGCCAAACGCCAACGCCGCGATCCCGGAATTGCTTAAGGCAAAATCGAGCCGCGCCGCCACCGGCACATTGGCCGGAATGCTGAAGAAGGCGCCGATGATGAATAACACGAGATGCAGGGGAATCATCAGCAACGCGCTGACCAGAGGCTGGCGTGCCCATTGATAGATCGCCGTGCGATAACGCTGACGGACGCTCGCTGAGAATAATAGGGCTAGTAATGAAAACTCCAGGGCGGTGAATAAATTGTACGTGTCCCAGGCGCCCCGCAGGATACCGGCCAAGAGGCCGACCGATGCGGCGGCCAGCGGTCCAAGGAATCCGCCTGCCAACGTCCACGGAACGGCAGAGAAGAGCATCATCGCAGAGCCGGGCGAAGTGTCGGCAGGGAAATTCGGCAAGGGCAGGGCGGAACCGGCCGGCAATCGAACACCCACGAATAAACCGGTGACCGGAACCAGGATCAATAATCCTGCGAATAACCCCCATGAACCAAGCGTCCATGCGGGTTGACTTCCCCTCCACTGAATCAAAAGGAGGATGGTCGATCCCAATAAGCCCAGCCAGACGACCCAGCCCAACCATGTGGGCAGGAGCAGATTGGGAAAGCCTGCAAGAAGCGTGAAGATGAAACTCATAAATAGAAGGACAGGGCTATGATGTTGACTGCTGAACCATTATAGCCGTAAACTTAAGTTTGCCCACCGTTCGACTTACTCTTTCACTTTACTCGCACAACCCCTGAGCCCTCTCAAACACCTCTTCAGCGTTCATCGAATCCGAATCGATCACCACCGCGTCGTCCGCAGCGCGCAAAGGCGCCACATCGCGCGTCGAATCGATTCGGTCTCGTTCGATCACGCTGGCAAGGATATTGTCGTAATCCGCCTCGCCGCCGCGGGCTCTGATCTCGTGATAACGCCGGCGGGCGCGCTCCTGGGCGGAGGCATCGAGATAAATCTTCAAATCCGCCTCCGGTAGGACGACAGTGCCAATATCGCGTCCAACCATCACAACTTTCCCACGCTGGCCGATCCTCCGTTGTTGTTTGCTCATTGCATTCCGCACGCCGCGATATGCCGACACGATCGAAACGCTCGCATCCACTTCGGGACGACGCGTTTCCCAGGTGACATCCTGGCCTTCAACCACCACATCGCAGGCGCGTCCGTCGAGTTTTGAGGCGGGCGCAACATCGATTTGGATGACCTCAGCCAGGGCCGTCACGGCAGTTTCATCGCTGAGATTGATGCCGCGTTGCAACGCGACCCACGTCACAGCCCGATACATGACGCCGGTATCGAAAAAGAGGTAATCCAGCGAATCCGCCAGCCGCCGGCCAAGTGTGGATTTACCCGCCGCGGCCGGCCCGTCAATCGCAATGATGTTCGGATGAGTTTTGGTCATTGAATCATTCCGCCACAGACGAATCTCCTCCTCGGAGAGTCAGGGCGAGGGCTACGGTTTCGTTTCCTTGGTATCAAGGAAGAGATCGTTCCTCACCCAAAAGACGATGGTCTCTGTGCTCTGCGGCATCTGACGATAAGCCAGCCAGCGCATCCAATCGGATACGGCGGCGCCACCCCACTGAGGGGCTTGCCGCCAGATGAATGACTCACCGCGATACGAGGCTGCCAAGGCCGGGTTGTTTTGATCCGTGCTGATCGCAAATGGAGGCGAAGCGGAGGGACTCAAGGCGCTGACCAAAGATATTTGATGTCCCCTCAGCAGCCATTCGAGAGCGGGCGAATCAATGCCAACGATGCTGACCGGCTGGGCATTGATATTGTAATTGCTCCAATCCGACAGTTCATTGGTGACTTTCCAGAGCAGATCCGCCTGGGCCGGAGTTCTATCCGCCGTCCACATCTCCTGATCCTGCATCACGCGCAGGTTCCCTGCGCCGAGCATTGCACCGAAGGAATAAATTCCCAATGCTACCGCGACCCCCCACATCGCGCCCAGCTGTGCCGTGCGAGCCGACCATCCCATTCCCACCAGCAAAATGCAAATGACCAGCAGCGCCAATGAGCCGAACAACAGCCAGATGCTGTCCGTCGCTTGCGAGGAAGGGATCGGCAAGGTGGTGAGGGCCAGGAATTGAAGCCAGACGAAGAATAGAATAATCACGCTCAGTGCCGCTACGCCGATCACCTGCCGACGCTCGGCGGGCAGGATATTTACCGCGCGCGCCAGTTCCAGTGAGGCCAATGCCCATAATGGAAGAAGCGTCCAAACCAAGTCGCTTACCTGATGGAACGGATAGAAAAGGGCCAGCAATAAAGCGACCAGCATCCAGATGCTCAGCCGCATCACGCGTCTGCTACGATGCAACCAGCCGCGTACCATGGCACTCAACGCCAAGAGCACTGCCAATGGCTGATAGGCAATTAATGAGAACAACATCATGCCCGCGGATATTCCGGAGAAGCGCCTCCATCCGCTCAAATACTCTGGCAAGGATGAAAGCCACGCGCTCAGTCCAGTGGGGGATAAAAAGAATAATGTCCCGCCGACCAGTAGAGTCCCGATTCCAAACCAAAACGCGGACAACCACTCGCTTCCTCCACGATTTGAGGCGGTCTCGGATTTCCCGCGCCTCTCCAGCATTTGAAGGATTGCCCATGCCAGCCCGAGGCCAAGCAAACCCTCCCACAGCGACGGTCCCGAAAGCAAGGCCAGCCCGGCAAAGACTCCGGCCCAACGCGATTGTTTTCGTTCCCAACAGCCCCAGGCCAACAAAACAAATGTCACGGCCAGGATCGAACTGCCGGCCTGACGCGACAGCGCCACCAAGCCCGGATCGACTGCCAGGAAGAAGGCCAGGATCAGAGCCGGGCGCGGTTTGAGGCGTTCGCGAAACAAGAATGGGACGAAGACGAGAGACGATCCCGCCAGAGCTGGAACGAATCGCGCCAGGAAATTCGTCCCGCCGCCATAGAAAAAGAAAAAGATGCTGGTTAATAAAACGTATGCTGGTTGCGAGCCAAGCGCGGGATGCGTGCCCTGTACGACGCCGAGCGCCTGCAAGGCCCATTGGGCCTCGAGATCAGTCAACGTCCAGGTGCCGAGGCGAATCAAGCGGACGGCCAGCGCCAGCAGAAAAGCGATGATATAAAGAGCGGTTTGATGACGGAATGGTTTCATTAAATGTTGTTTCTCATCATGTTGCCGTTGTCCATGCGACCGGCGCTCCCGCATCGAGCGGCAGACTCCTCTTGGGCGGTTGGATACTCCCATTCGCTTTAGCCGGAACTTGCGACGACGGACGGTTTGCCTTTATTTTACTTGACTTCATAAATTGTCACATTGCCTTGATGAAAGACCTGCGTGAGATGGGTGCTGAACTTGTCTTCCTGGATCGGATAGGTGGATCGCTCGAGCTCCCCGATATAAATATATTCGATATTGTATCGGCTGATAATTGCAAGCGCGGTCTGCCAGTCGGGCGTAGTATAGAGTGTCTTGACGTCATCTTGCCGCGTGCCGAAGTCGGCGCCGGTGCGTCCCCATTGCGATTCGTGATCAGGCCAATTGATCAGAGTTGGCAAACCGGTGTATTCGGAGATGCGCCCGTAGCTGGTGTAGCCCCCACCCACTGCCTCCGCAACCACTCCATACGGTGCGGACCTGAGCCAGTCAATAGCGGCAGCCTCATCGGGAGAATCCTGCTGAATGCGAACAAAGTCGTCCAACGTCCAGCCAAAGGTCGGATTGAAGTTGTTGGTTTTGTTGGCCACGGCAAGCACCGGATAGGTTAAAGACACACCCAATAGAATCACAAGACCGATGCGAAACGCCCAATCCCAGGCGCCGCGTAAGTTCTGCAGGAGGATCGCAGTGCCGAACGCCGCGGCGATGCTCCATAAGAGCCATGCTTGGTAGTAAAACTTGAAGATGGTGTTCATGCGGGTCCCAAATTCATCGTGCAGGTAAACGAACTCGGGCGCAATCACTAACAGGGCGGCAATGATGATCAGGAGAAAGACAAATGCGGATGAGCGGTGGTTAATAACCGGTGGTTGACCGTTGATGACGGATAAGGAGGGATCGGTTTCGGGAGCTGTTTTGCACTTCGTGATCATGAACGCAAGGGCGGGAGTTAGGATCAGAAGAAGAGTCAATAACCCGCCAATATAGGAGAGACGTCGAGAAGTGGCCTCCAAAAACAAGGAGCCGATGTCAGCGAGGCCCTGCGATTGGAGGAATTGCTGGGCAGTCACCGGGTCGATGAAGGTAACTCCCAGGCTCAGAAGCCAGGAGAAACCCCAGAGCAAAAGGACCAGACCCGCCGCCAGCGGAATGGCGAGTGACCAGCGGGCCGGATGCTTTTGGCCGAATGAAATGTAGACAAGATATGCCATGAGCGGAATGAAAAACGGTGCGAACATCACCCATAGCTGGGCGCCGCGCGTCGGATTGATGATGTTCGGCAGGATGCCGCTGGCTTGCGATGAAAAGCCCAGGTAAAAGGGAAGGTAAAGCACAATCGCAAACAAACCGAGCGGAATGCCCAGTACGAAAACATCTTCGAGCCGCGACCACGACCAGCCCTCTTCGCGAACGCGGAACAAAACATAGGCGAGGACGATCAACGCCGCGCCGACGAGAATGTCCCAAGTGTTGAGGAAAGCCAAACCGCCGAGAGTCACTGCCGCGCATAGAAAGCCGGTTTTGCTGATGTTCAAACGAAAACCGAAGAGATTGATCTCGCCGCGCCAGCCGCCCAGGAAGAGATTCAATGCCATCACCACCGCCAGCAGGTTGAATGGAATCGCCAGCACGTGCGGATGCAGGTCGCCGAGCAGGAAGGAAAAGAACGGAAATTCATCAATGGGCGATATGTCAATGTATTTGCCCAGCAAATCGTAGTCGGTGACGACGCGCGAGGCGCGCCACCACCACCAGAATCGATCCGGGATCCAGGCCAGAGGCTGGGCAGGCGGATCGCTTAGTTCCTTGATCCCCAGCCATGTCCAAAAGTTGGAAGTGGAATTCGCAGGCCAAAAGATTCCATGACGATGCAAAACTTCGAGGAAGCCTTCGACGTTGCTGACGATAAGCAAAAATAGAGGCGCGAGAAATGAAAAGCCAATGTTGGATATTCGGTTTGTGATTTTGAATTTTTCATTCGCTGCTGAAAGAAGATTGTAGAGAATCCCGTACGCGCCGACTGCGGCCAGCGCAAAGACCAGCGAGGTCATCAGATTGTGCGCGATACTACCGGTGAGTCCCGCCAGTTTCGCGAGCATGGCGGTCATCACATAACCGAAGTAATAGTAAGAAATGGCGTAACCGGAAAGCCACGAGTCATGCGGAGGAAATGTCGGCGAGCGCAGGATGGCATTGATAAACATCAATTCCATCGGACGTTCGGTGCCATCGAGTTCGGGATTGCCTGCGCGCAGCAATGCGAGAAGGGCAAAGGCCGTCAGAAATAGAACTTCGACGGTGATCACGAGCTGCAGGTTCGATTTCAACCAGGACGAAATATCCGCTGCTCGATGTTCGATGTTGGATAATGCCCAGCCGCTTAGACCGATCAAGATGAGCAGCGCAAATAGAATCCCGCCGGTATTATTTTGTGTCAGACCCAGCGAAGTAAAGATCCAAAAGACGTAACCCCAGATCAACAGCCCGGCCACGCGTGAAAGGCTGTAGCCGCGATCCGCCAGCGCGGGGAAAAGGAAATACGTCAGCGGAAAGGTCAACCAGCCCAGGAATGTAAGAATGAAGTACCACGAAACGAATGCAAGAATGGAGGTCACGTCAATTCCTTGACCATGCGGTGATATCCGCCCTCGACTTCAGCCAGCGGTCCTTTGAATTCGCCGCTAAAGATGATTCGATAACGGAAGCGCTGATAAAGCCGAATGGCGTTCTCGTTGTGCTGATTCACGATCAAGGAGCATTTCTTCAATGCGCCTGCGCGAGCCTGCTCTTCCGCAAAGGAGAGAAGTTGCGCCCCATAGCCTCGGCGTTGAAAGTCGGGGTGCACGCCGACATTGCTGATGTAGTACTCGCCGCGCTCCGCCTCACGGACGCCGGTCATCGGCAACATTCTCTGAGTCAAGCGCGTCATGGCGGCCAAGCCGAGAATGGACAGCAGATGGCTGCCGGTGGTGAGGTCAAGCATCGTCATGGCCGAGGCGGGAAAGGAAACCAAGAGACCGGCCGGTGTGCGATCCTCCTCGAGAATGAAGCTGTGCTGATAACTGAGACGCCCAGAATCACGCGCAAAGAGTGCCTTGAAGATCTGCTCAGGGTACATCGTTGATCCCCTGTCAACGAATAAATCCGCCGTTCCCCCGAGCGTGAGACGGATGAGAAATGCGGCTTTCTCTGAATCATCTGGGCGGGCAGGACGAATCAAGGTCATGATAGTGAAGGCAGGACAAAGCTTCCATCGGAGGCCGGAACAAAATCGAGCACTTGAACAACGGCATCCAAGTTGATCGGCCCATAAATATGCGGGAACCGGTCGGGCGTCGAAACTTTGGGCCGGAACGCGCCGTCGAAAGGCGATTCCCACTTCAAGTTGGAGGCGAGACGCGTCGAATCAATGACCAGCAGAATCAAGCCGGCTTGTCCCTTATAAAACTTTTCGGCGACTGCCAAAACTTGGGCGTACGTGGAACAATGTATGAACCCTTCGTTTGCCAGGCTCGGCGCGGTGTATCGTCCCTGCTTTCGAGCGGTCTCCCACGCCTCACGGGAGGTGATGTGCAGAATGGTTTCGCTCATGGATGGACCTGATAAATCACAGTATCGCCATCCCGATAAACCGTGTTCCAAAGCTGGCCGTTCTGCGCTTCGAATTTGTCGAGCCCCGGACCCGCATATTCCGCGTGTTCCAACTGCCCGACAACAATATATTTGACATTATATTCTTTCAGGAAGGCAAGCGCAGCCTGCACATCGGTGGTTGTGTAGAACGCGTCCACTTGGCTGACGCGGTTTTCGACCTCCTGGGTGGTGAGTGTGCGTTGTTGCCGCTCATGCCAGTTCCATCCAACCACGCCGGGCAGACCGGTATAAATCGTGAACCGCGTGCACCAGTGGTATTCGGTGCAGTTGGCTTCGACGATGACGGGCGACCCTTGCACGTTGTCCTGCATCCAGCGAATGGCTTTGTAATCCTGAACCAGATTCATCGTCACATTAAAGTCAGCGTATTGCGCGTATTTCATGTAGGTGATGCTGTCGAGAGTCAGTGGAACGCCGTTTGCCATGCGGTCGGTGACCTTATCGAACGTGGCAGTCAAGGTAAAAGCAAATGCGCCGGCCAGTAATACGGAGGTCCCGGCTTGGAAGAAATTCCGCCAGCCCGGGTTCCATTGATAAAGATCCTGAACGATCCACACGAACGCGGCTCCCGACGAAACGGCCAGCAACAGCCAGGCCTGAAGGTAGAACTTGAAGATCGTGTTCATGCGGCCAATATCGCCGCGCACCGCAACCAACTCGACCATGATCGTGATCAGCATGGCCGTGCCAATCCAAAACAGGACCACGCGCTTCACGTCGGACTGGTCGGGACGCAGGATCAAAATGCCGGCCCACACGGCAAGCGGCAACGCCACCCAGCCAATTTCCACTTGCCGATATGCCAGATAAAGCAGGGCCATCAGGAATATGGCCGCATCCGCTTCGATCCAGATCTGGAAGCGGCGCAGTTTGTTGAGCGACGAAACCGGCGTGGAGGCCATCCACTGGCGCGTCTCCCATGCCAGCCAGACGGTGATGAGAAACAGGAACACACCCCAGTGTGTGAGATACGACCAGATCGGCGTTTCCGACGCTGTCCAGGAGTCAACCCAGCTGTATCCCTGACTATATGCCGCGTGATAAGGCTCATATAAACCATAAGCAAGCACCATCACCAAGGCGGAAGCGCCAATAATCAATACCAACTTCTTGACGATGGCCGGAATCTCGATCGGCCAGCGCACATGGACGACCTCCGCGTAATTCCAAATGGCATACGCCAGCGCGGCCAGCGACAGAGGAAGGTAGGTGTAAATATCGGAAAGATTCGTCGGATATAACGCGCCGATTGCCAGCCCGCCGATCAGGAAACTCAAAGCGGCAGAATATTTATTCCGCCAGCGGGCGCGTGCCAGCACGATGGATAAGGCCCAGGCGACCACGAACAAGGCGATCGGCATGACCATCATGTGCGCGTGCAGGTCGCTGTAGAGGAAAGTAAAGAATGGGAATTCGGTGATCTCGTTGCCCGGTCCGGGCGGGATGACGCGGCTTGGATCCCAGTACCAGTCGCCGGGTCCGTACGGAAGCGGCTGGCCCATCACTGCCTTCCCAAATCCTTCAGCTGCCCAAACCATGCGCTGGAAGATGTTGGTGGCGACATCCATATTTCCGCCGGGGGCGGCCATTTTCTCAAAACCTTGATACACCATGCGGATCGTGCCGAGGTTTCCAAGCACCACCATTAGCAAAGCAGCCATCAGGCCGGCGACAAATCGAAAGTCGAAGATTGTCTTTCGGGATGAGCGTCCATCCTCAACGTCTGCTTTCTGACTCCCGTATACCAGATTCCAACCAACGCAGAATGCCCCCATGGCCACCATCGAGAACAAGGTCGGCAGAATAAAGTTGTACGCAAGCGTCGGCACGATGCCGAGCAATTTCACCGGCATCCCCACCAACACGAAACCATAATAATAATAGTTGATATAACCGCCGGCGAACCACGGATCATACGGCGGGAAGCTCGTGCTTTTTATGATGGCATTCAGGAAGGAGAAATCCATGGGGCGCTCGCCGCCCTTTGCCGGATGCCACAAATCGGGGTTGCCGATGCGGATCAGCAGGTCGAAGAGGAAGAAAGCCAGGAACAGGCCTTCGATCATCAGGAAGTATTTTTTCCTCGATCTCCATTCCGCCAGCAATTCGTCCCTTTGCATCCATCCGAGGCTGAGGCCGGCGATCGCTAAGAGAGCAAATATCACACCGATGGTTAAGCGCGTGACCGGCACGCCGATCGATCCGCCCGCCCAACACAGGAATCCGAACAGAATCAACCCAAGTGCGCGCGAAAGCGGATAGCCTTTATCGCCCAAGCCGGGCAATGCCAGACGGACGATGGGATAGGCCAACATCCCCAGGATAAAGATGAACAAATACCAGATGATCAAGCCGAGGATTGGATAACGATTTTGAATCCAATCGTAGTTAAATAACTGCGACCAGGTTCCTCCGGCTTGTTGTTGGGCCAGTTTATCCGTTGGGAGCATCAGGCTTTTGTAACTGCCCGCTTGTTTGGGCGTGAGATGAACCACATTGCTCAAGTCCACCGCGCCGAGCAGGGCTTGAACTTTTGCAGGATCGAAATCTGCTGTCTTTTGAAAGATCAATACTTTCGGATGATCGTAAACGGTAAAGGCCTCTTCCGCAAACTGATCGTTGGCATACCAATGAAGAATGCCAGGAATATCCAGCGTGGGAAACGATTCAAAGACCTGAACTAATTTGTATCCCAGCTGTCCCTGGAACATGCCGGGTGTGGCCTCGTTATAGCACCAGATGACATCCTTGTCTGCCGGGCAGCCAATAAGATCACGATAATACGCGGTGGTCAGCGGATAACGTTCCGGGACACGCGTGGTGGTGGCCCACTGGCGGTTTGATGATATGAAAATGTAATCACCCTGCGTCAGGGTTTGCACAAACCGATTGAGCTTGTCGGCGTTGTCATCCCAATAAAGCTGTAGATTGAGTCCGCCTTGGTAGAGTCCGCCGAAGCCGTCGTAATTACCCAGGCGCAGAGGCAAGCCATCATCCCAATCGGTTTCGTTGATGGGCGCCGCGCCGACCAGCGTCACTACGCCAGTCGTATCCAAACGCATGTAATACTGTTGGCCGCTGACAAGCTGGAGAGGATGGTCAAGAGTGAGGGTGTAACCTGCGCCACGCGGGTTGCCTGCGGGAGCAGAAAAATCGGAGGTTAGGGAAGACGTAGCAAGGTATTGATCGGGTGTGGCATCCGGTTGGAGGGCAAGATCCATGCTAAGCAGCTGCGCCGAGGCGGGATTCGCCTCCGGTGCCCAACCCGGCAAAACCGGATTCGAAGTAATTGGCTGCGTTGACATTGAAGTGCTGGAAGTGGGAGGCTGCAGGCCCGAAGGCATCAGCGCTTCGATGTGCGGAAAATAAACCTCGCTCAATGTACCGCTGGCATTGGCCGTAAAGGGGAAGATGTCCGGTGAGGTGGCTTGAATTAAACTACCGGATGGAAATGGCAGCGGCTGTTGATACACGCTGCCGTCCGAAGTGGTGATGCGCAGATTGATCGGGCCCGGAACGTTTTGGTAGATCCAGGCCGTCGCGGCCACGCGCGTCACAGGCCGGGTGTAGATGCGCGTGAAGGCGTACGCCCATCCCAGAGTTAAGACGAGAACCGTGACGCCAATGAGGGCGGATGATAACCGAAGAACCAGTTTCAAGGATCTGCGGCCCACGCGTTGTGCCTGATCCCACAAATAGATGACGAACCATCCCGCGATCATGCACAACATGGGGTAAATGGGAAGCTGATAGCGCATGGTCGGATTGAACGCCATGGATTGCCACGTGAAGAATAGGGCGGTCCAGCCCCACAGCAACAGGTGGCGCAATTCGCCTTTGACGATCCTCCAGAGCATGACGAGAAAGCCGACCCAGACAAGGATGCCAAGCGGCAGACCAAGACCCCAGACGGTCAGATTGTCGAACGAAAAAAGATGCGAACGCCTGGCCCACTGCAATGCGAATGGCACATCCACATCACCGCTGGACTGGCCGATCAACTCTTTGATGTTGTCAATCCAGGCGGGATTTAAGCCGAGTCCATGGAAGGCATATGGCATAAAGACGCGGAACGATAGGATCGCAGCCACACCGCCCGCGATCAGGTAAATGACAAGCGTTGTCCAGTAGTTCGGGAATCGTGGCTGTTGGACGGCATCGCCGGTTTCCAATTTGCGATCCACGATGAAGTAACGCAGGAGGAATGCCCCTGGCAAGAGAATCGCCAGGGGCGCTGCATCAATTTTGGAGGCAGTGGCCATGCCCAGCAAAATGCCAAAACCGAGGCTGAGGAGGAAGAACGGGTCCCTGATAAAACGTAAAGCAGTTTTCGATACCTGATCCTGGATATCGAAGGATCGGAGATCGAGTATCGGCTCGTTGCGAACCATGATCTCCACCGCAACATAGGTCGCCAAGTACATGAACAAAATGCCGAACGTATCTACGGTGAAGAAATGCGATTGCTGGATCTGCAAGACGGCGAAGGCGGAAAATGCCGCCCCCAGCAACGCCACGCGGCGGCTGTACAAACGCGCGGCAATGAGGTAGATCAACAGGACCGTCAACAGATCGACAAGCGCCGAAACCTGCCGCCCGACCAAATCCACTTGATCATAGCCGGTCTGTCCGACCCATCCTGCAATATATCGGATCGCAACCACCGGTAAGTCACCATAAACAAAAAAACTGTATCCGCGATTTTGCGGGTTCAATGGCGAACAATAGGTGTCGAAGTATCCTCCCCACCCGGAACAATCCGGCATCACATTGGTATATGCCTGGCGCCATTGCTCGTTTGCGGCGGTTGGGGCCGGCCCCAATTGGTCCTGTGCTTGCCCGACCGGTGCAATGCCGGTCTCCACCATCGTCAGGAAACGTTCATCAGGATGCAGATGCTGGTTTTGGTCCCAGTTCAGGCCGATCACGCGAAAATATGTCCCGACGCCTAATACAAGGATCAGGAGGACATCATAGAGCCAGGCATGTTTTTCGTCGGATCTCATGGTTTGTAATTTATCATCCAAGCCTTAATCGGTACTGAGAGATGACCATCCGTGTAATGAGTCTGTCTTTCCAACTTTGTCTATTGCGATGGCACAAAATAAATCCAAAAGTCATGGCCGGGCACGGGCGAGTGGTGCAGACTCAATACACCCTGCGGATATAACTGCTTAAGAGTATCGAGTGACTGTTGGTCGTTGGTGGTTGGGTCCTGTAAATCTGCCTTCACCATGAATAATTTCGTGCCCGGCACGGACAGGGTGTCGGCCAATTGGTCCGGAAACATGGCGAAATCGCGGTTCGGGATTCCGGCCCAGACTCCGGGCAGGCGCGTGTCCACCCAGTAGGGGAATGGCACGATCCACACGGTATTCGTCTCACCGTACATCAGACCAAACTCTTTGATGACTTCGCCCATCTCTGACGAATTCCAGGAGCTCAGGCGAAATTCTTGATCGAATTCATTGAAGACCAGGTCATAACTCTGAGCGGCCGACCAAAACAATAACACGGCTGCCAATATCCAGGCCAGGATCTTTCGCTTCTTATCGGACCCGATGGCGGTGATCAGGCCGTCGAGCGCCAAAGCGATCAGGATAAATGCTGGGATATATGAACCTCCCAGGCGGTTTAATTCCGGATTCTCATCAGGAAAGGCGAGGGAAAGCGTGGAGGCCAGCTGAAACACTGGGATGGAGACAAGCAGAAAGAGGTCAAGCCAGTGGCGCTTTTGAACGTAACGCGCGAGAACAAGTACAATGCCGATGAGAAACAACGCACCGGTCACAATATCCAGCGCGGGCCGATTGGGGACCGAGTTGACCCATACGGTGCCGTCATTCCAGTTGAACATTCTGAGCGCGTTCCAGACGTTGGAGGCGAACACTTCGTACCAAGGTCCCGGCAGAGGCTGTTCAATCGTGCCGACGCGGGAAATCGTGCGTTCGAAGAAGATGCCCGGATTCTCTTGCGCGTACCTCAGCAAAGGAAGGAAGATGTAGAGAGAGATAATCCCAACAATGACAAGCCACAACGCAGCATCGCGCCGGGCCCCTTTCGATTGCGCGTGAAGGATGAAGAGCAACACAGCGGCCGTCACAACCACCGGCACCACGCGAAAAGGGGTATAGCCATGCAGGCCGATGCCGAGAAAGATGCCGGATAGGATGAAGTCGTTGCGGTTGCGCGTCCGCAGGCCCCGGATCAGGTAATAAAGCGTGGGCGCGGCGAGAAGCGGATACAGGGGAAAGCGTAGGCCGATGCGGGAGATCACGTTGGGCCAATACCCCACGCCGGCGAGGAAAAATGCGAGCAATCCCACGCGCGGGCCGCCGATCTCCCTGCCTAACAAATAAATATAAGGCAAGGTCAATAGGCCCATGGAGATGGTGGCAATCTTCAGGGTCAGGAATGAAAGGCCCGTATTGAAAATCCAGACTGTCAGTACGATCCAATACATGCCGAGAGCTTCGCGGCCCGTATTACGTGGAAAGAAGATATGCGTCTGTCCATGCAGAATATCGTAAATATCGAGGATTTTTTCGGCGTGGTCGCTGAACGGCTCGGCGGGAGTTTGCTGAATGTGATACACGCGGAAGAAAATGATCACGAGGCTGAGAGCCAGGATCAAAAGCATCCAGCGCGAGATATGGATCTGCCATTCGCGGCGCGCCATAAATTCGCGGAGGCGCTGCCAGATGGAGGGAACATTGCGATTGACCAACCACAGCGAACCGATCAATAAAACCAACGCCATGAGCCACAGCGTTAAGTTGAACAGCGTGAATAAATTTCCGGTGAAAAATAGGAATGCCAGTACGGCCAGTGGAATGGAGATCAGGAACGCGTAGGGACGGAATGTCAGTGGGTCATTGCCAGAAGAGGATTCGGCCAGCGGCGCCAAACTCCATTCGCTGCGAAGAATAGCCCATAATAAAGCCGCCAGCGCTAACAAATAGAAAGCAATGCCGGTCAACGCCGCAGGGTTAGGCGGTTCGAACATTCTTTGGGCCAGAAGAGCCAGCCCCACGGCAACCAGCGATAACCAGGGAAAAGCAACGGCGGGTAAATGTCGGGCAGTGGCCGCGTGTACGACTTTGGTCTCCACGAACTCCGGCACGACGGCCCGAGCATCACTTTCGGCGCGCTGAAACTTTGGAATCTCAATCCTTGGTTTGCGCCCGAATGAGAGCTTTGATTTAAGATAATCGAGCACAGAGGGTTCTTTTGGTTCATTTTCGGTCATTGGAAATTTTCCTTGCAGCGGCAACGACGGCCCTGTCCCGATACGGCGGGTAGATGCCCGGCATGATCATCGCTTTTTCGCAATGTAGAACGTATAGGTTCCATTTCCCAGCGGCGCGGGCGACGCATACTTGTGCACAAAATTCTCAGTAAGCCAAAGGTTCCATTTCGTCGGCGCAATAATCCAGCGTCCCGTCAGGACGCGTGCCACGACCGAGGGGACGCCAAAATAATGCCCCCATTCTAACACGTGCAACGCGGATGGTGAAAAGTAATGCCACCAGCGTACCAGCTCAAAGCCGGCATTTTGTAACCGACTTTCCCAGACATCCGGCATGTCCGCATGAACGGTGCGCGTCACTTTTCGGAACCATTCGGTGTATCCCTGGCCCAGAGCGCGTGAAATCGAAAGCTCGGTCAGGTAACGCGCGTTCGGCATGCAACAATAAAACGGGGCGCCCGGCTTCAGGACGCGTGCGGTCTCGGCCAGGACTGCATCCACATGCGGAATATGTTCCAGCACCGAGTTGCTGAATCCACTCGCAAAATAATTGCTCGGAAAAGGCGCACGCGCGCCATCCGCCTCGACCAAAGAATGATAGGCACCATGCTTCTTTGCTTCGTGAATGGGGCCGTGCCAAGGATCGAGACCGACATCAATTTTCTGATCGAAGGTCAACGACGCGAAATGACCATCGCCGCAGCCAATATCATATACCGGTGCGGGCAGAGGCAGGCCCTGATAAAAGGATGATTCGACGGATCGCAAGAGAGCGCGGAAATAGGGCAGGTCACGCAGTTGGAGGAAGAGGTAATCTTTCATGGTTTGTAAGAGGATCTAACGATGTTGAGTTGCTTTCCTACCTGATCAGCCTTTCAAATAATTTTTCATATTGCACCGCGGTGGTGTGGGGGTCATAGGCTTTCCTGACGGCCTCAAGGTCACAGTGGAATTGGTCGGGCCTGTCAAGAACCTCGAGAACAGACTCCGCCAAAGAGGCCGGATCCCCGATCTTCGATACACGCCCCATACCATGCATTTGGACCGGCATGCGCACACCTGGCAAGGCCGAGGGAACGCACGGCACGCCGTTCATCATGGCTTCGATTTGAACGAGGCCAAACGCTTCGGTTGAATTGAGCGAAGGCACGACCAAGACATCGAGGTTGGGGTAGAACGTTGACATCTGAGCCGGGTTCAGATTGCCGAGAAAAGTCCAGTGACCGGCAGCCTCGAATGCGTGGATGCGCGGCATCAAACGATCATAATACGCCTGTTCGCCCATCACGTTTTGATATTGCCCCGCGAACAGGACTTGCGCGTTCGGGTATTTCTTTAAGACGGCCGGCAATGCCTCCAGCAGAACCTCGACGCCTTTTTCCGCGGCGAAGCGCGCCGCCATGCCGATAACGGGTTTGCGGTCGGAACAATGATGCCCCTGGGCAAAGGATTCAACTTCATTCTTGTCAGCGGTCGGCAATTCTACCGGCGGCAGGATCGTCTGCAATTTGAATTTATAACGTGAGAGATACGATGAATGATCGGCATAGTCCTGCGTGTACGTTACGATCTGGTTCGAGAGCAGCGCGGCCATGTTGTTCTGCCATTTGACCACCAGATTGACAACTCGATTAATCAAGCCGGGGGGCAAATGCAGATCGCAATGATAGGTGAGGACCGCGGGCTTGCCGAACAAGCGCCCGCGAAATGCGACGCCCGGAGCATCGAATTGCGGAAGATGCAATTGCACCACATCGTGATCAGCAACCAGCTTGGTCGCGGACCAGCCAAAAGTCGGTGCGATCACGCCTTTGCTCAGTCGAAAGATAACCGGCACGCGGATGATTTTCACGCCGTCTATATTTTCTTCGCGCGGCAAGGAGGTGTCGTATTGCATCGTCATCACCGTCACCTGATGTCCGCGTTGGACGAAGGCGCGGGCGAGGCGTTCGGCATAGATGGTCAGGCCGGAGGTGTGAGGGCGATAATATGTGAGGACGGTCAGGATTTTCATGAAGCGCAGCGATTATACTCCAATGGATAAAATGCTTCATGAGCGCCGATACTTACCTTCCCTGCTAGGGATGGTACATTGAGAGGGCCCGTCCGCCAGTCCTTTGGTTGCATTTCTCAGCGTGATTTTTTCAATGCATTATTCTTCCACGCTATACTCCTACACCCAGAAACCAGAAGTCCCGCAAAATAACTTCCCCGCCTTGCGGACCATCCCAGGAGTTTGTATCCTTAAGAAAATCCGAAGCCGCGGAAGACAAATGAAATGTGAGAATGTCTGAAAGCAGCTCCGGATTTTCACGAAGCGCAGCGATTAACCCCCCCGAAATCCGGAAAACGAAGATTGCATCCGGTTGTTTTTGCGCAACTTTGTGAATTTTATGTGTTTATTAATGTGTAGTCGGAATTCAATTCTTTTTGGTCAAAGGAGAAAAATTATGCCAGCAAAGAAAGCAGCACCAGCTCCAAGGGCGCGATCCAGTTCAGGCGCCGAATGGGCGAAATGGGTTTACCTGATCGGCGTTGTCGTGGCAGGATTGGTTGGAGCATTTGCATCCTTCGCCGCACCGGTTCAGCCGTATCTGAATTGGCTCCTGCTTCTCGCCGGGATTCTAGCCGGGGTATTTTTCTTGGATTCGGGTGATGTCGTGAATTTCGGCATCCGCTTCCTCCTGTTAGGAGCGACCGCCAAAGCGCTCGATGCGGTCCCGGCTGTGGGTCCATACTTCTCAGGCTTTTTTGGAGGCGTGTTCAGCTTCCTCACGCCGGTCGGCCTCACTCTGCTTTTCATGTACTTCTGGAAGAAATATTTCGGAAGCATGATGTAGCCATTGAAGAACCGCCGAAATTTCGGCGGTTCGCTCTTTTAAGGCGGCTATGCAGCTGGAGACCGGGTGGAAACGTCGCCGCCTTTGCGCCAAGGCAGGCGGCGGAACAGAACCCACTCATGGCTGTGTGTCGACAGGGAATTCGCCTTGGCCGATCTCAGTCAGCCTCGGGTTGCGTTTCAGACCCCGCTTTAGCGTATCTCATATGGAAGAGGCCATCATGGCCCGTGCGGTCGCATGAAAATAGGCCCGACCGCTGACGTACGGGTTGGCAGCAGATCACCGGCGCCGGCTGAATACGGGAGCGGGACGGATGCTCATTTTTTAATGAAGGCCGCCAGGCAGGCAACAAATCATTGATAGGGCTTGTTCACGTCGTCAAGCTTCTGTTTCAACTCTTGGAGCAATTCCGCGGCGGTATCCGGCTTGGACAGATAAAGGTCGACGAGTTCTTCCGGATCTGATTTTATGTCAAATAGCTGCATGAAGCCGGCCTGGGCGGTCTGCGGATAACCAAAATAATAATGCAACTTATAGTTGTTTTTGATCAAGGCTATGGAAGCTTGAATGAGGGGATCGTATTTTGGATTGTTGCGGGCCTGAACCGTGTATAAGCTTCGATTTGGATCAGAACCGGCCGTTGCGAAGGGCGGTAAAACGGTCCCTTCTGCCCAGCTTGGGGATGCCTGGCCCGTCAGGTACGTCAGAGTAGGAAGCACGTCAATCGCATTTGTGGCCGTGTCGATGGTCATCCCAGTCTCCCGGCCCGGCTCAAAGATCATCAGGGGAATTCGAATGACAGGTTGGTAGAGCACCTCCAGGCCATGGCCCTCGATGCCGCGTTCGAACATCTCTCCATGATCGGAGGTCAAGATCACCCAGGTATTCTCGAGCACGCCGGAGGATTCAAGTTGATTGTAGAGCCTGCCGAACTCCCGGTCGCAATAGAGAATGAATTCATCATATTTCCTGCGTTCATCTGCCAGATCCTTGTGGTTCGCATTCGCAAAGATGCTGATCGGTTTGATCGGCGGTCGATATCCGTCGCCTTGAAATTTGTTGTAGAACTCTACAGGGGCTCGATAGGGCTCATGCGGCGGCATGAAATGAAAATAACCCAAAAAGGGTTTGGGAATGTGCGGAAGTCGCTTGCCAAGGCCGTCAATGGCGGTTTCCAATAGAAACGGATGAACCAGGTCATAGGTTGGAAACCCGCCCGGAAAGCGCGGCTTCAGGTCCTCGACATTCTTTTCCTGAAGATACTCATAAAGATGCGAAAGGTACAAGGAATAAGCGTATCCGTTCTCATTCACCTGCATGTTGCGGGCCCAACTTACCGAGAAGATATCGCTGTCATTTTTGAACAGTTCGGAGAGGAATAGATCGTAGGAGGGTTCCAGATAGTATCTTTCCCTGGGTATCAATTCATCAATATCCGTCCTGAACTGATTGAGCAGGGTGCTTACAATTCCATTGTGTGTGTAGGCGATTCGATAATACTTCTGGAACGCGCGAAAGAGATTCCGTTCCACAAAGGAACCCGTAACGGTTCCATTGAGGTTGATCGCCCGGTGCGTCCATGGCAGGACACCCGTCAGCAGCGATGCCGTTCCTGGACTGGTAAAGTTGCCGGAAGCAAAATGATTGCGATAAACGATGGCACGCTTGGCCAACTGGGCGATCGTAGGGGTTGTCTGGCGCTCGAATCCGTAAACGGGAATATCAAATGCGGAGAATGCATCAAAAACGACCACAAGTACATTCTTGGGATTATTTTGCACTGAGGCCGGGTGGGCCAGCATCTGCAGCAGATGCGGCACCGTCAACCCCAACGGCAGCGCACCGGCCATCCTAAGAAAATCGCGTCGACTAAACGGATGTTTCATTTTTCTCTCCGTTCATGCAAGGTTCCGGACCAGGACAATGATGAACCCCACCAGGTCAAAAAAGAGGTACAACATGCTTAAAGGGCCGACCCGTTCGATGAGATCCTTCATGAACGAAACAACCTTACTCGATCTGATGAATAAAATGACTGGCAACAAGATCGTCGGGACGACCACAACCAGGCTTCCTGCATACAGCGTGCGCAAGGGGTGGGCTGAGTGGGCTAAGCTCTTGAGCAGCCAGGCCGGCAGGGAAAAGTTCCAGATAAAAAACAACTGGGCGAGCATTGCCCAGGCGGCGGTTAACAGGAACAGCAGGCTCAGAAAAGCAATGCCTTTGTCAACGTTCCAGCCGGACGGTAGGATGAATCCCAAGCAGGCCACAACGCAGAACAGGAGGATGCACTCTACCAGGGCATATAACAGGCCATAGGAAGCCAGCCCGATCGCATCCCATGCATTGGTACGCTGTATAGCCCATGACATGTCCCTAAGGACGAGAAGCAAGGTCCAGAAGTGAACAGGGAAGGCACATATTAGAAAGAGCGACAACAGGCCCTGCTTCGAATAGCGTTTTAAGTTCATCTTCTTCCACATTTATCGATAAGGGTTGTACCGGCGATTATACCCCGGGCAATCAAAACAAATCGCGGTTGCCCTTTACCCAGTCGAACAGCCGTTGGATTCCCTGCTGCAAACCGATCTTGGGGCTCCAGCCCAATTCCCGCTTGGCCTTGCTGAAATCTGCATAGAAAACGCGCTGATCGCCTGGGCGCCAATCCGCGCGGGTGACCTCGATCTTCTTTCCCAATAATTTTTCCAGCAGCGGGCCAAACTCCGCCCAGACGGCCAGCACATTGCTCGTTCCGCCGCCCATGTTGTAGACCTGACCCTTGGCAATCTCTGTTCTTTCAATCGCCGCGTCATAGGCGTTGAGCAAATCATCCACATGCAGCACATCGCGCACCTGCTTGCCGTCGCCGTAGATCGTGATCGGGCGTCCCGTGAGGGCTGCGATCGTCAGCCATGCCAGCCAGCCTTGATCTTCGATCCCGAACTGGCGCGGTCCATAAATGCAGGATTGCCGGAAGACCACAGATCGCAAGCCATAAATACGGGCGTAATCGCGAACGTATTGATCACCTGCTCCTTTTGAGCAGCCATAAGGCGAATGAAAATCAAGCGGCTGTGATTCTGGACAGCCGTTGGCCAAGGTCGCATAGCGCCAGCGCGTCGCGTCCTCCACGACCTTCACGTCGTCCATGCCACCGTACACTTTGTTTGTGGAAGCGAAGATAAAAATCGGATTGCGCCCGGAAAGACGCGCGGCTTCCAGAGCATTGAATGTACCAATGGCATTGGATTCAAAGTCATCCCGTGGATTTGTCACCGAGGTCGTGACCGCCACCTGTCCTGCGAGGTGGACGATCACATCGGCTTGGCGAGCAGCTGCCGTTATCGAAGCGGCGTCGCGTACATCTGCGACGATCAAGCTGAACGACTTTTCGCCGCAGCTTTTCTTCAGCCAGTCGAGATTTTTCGACGCGCCGGCGCGGCTGAGATTGTCATAGATGGTCACATTCTCACCCCGTTTCGATACGCGATACACATAGTTCGAACCAATGAAGCCTGCTCCGCCGGTAATCAGGTAATTGCGAGTCATACTTGCTCCTTTTCGAGTTTCATTGCTGCAAATAATGCTTTTGACGCCGCGCAAACAGGCGAACCGTCAGCATCCCGAACAAGAATCCTCCGACATGTGCCCACCAGGCGATGCCGCTTCCACTGGTGCCCTGAAGTGAAAATAAGCCTGAGAACAATTGCAGGATGAACCAAAACATCAAGAAAATCACGGCGGGAATCTCAATGATCGTAAAAATGAAGATGATCGGAACGAGGCTGGCAATGCGAGCACGCGGGAATGAAATCAGATAAGCACCCAATACTCCAGCGATCGCGCCGCTCGCTCCAATGGAAGGAATCGGGCTGTTCTTTAATGCATAGGATTCAAGCAGTCCGGCCGCCGTGCCACTCAACAGGTAGAAGATGAGATAGCGGCTTTTGCCCATGCAGTCTTCAACGTTATCTCCAAAGATGAAGAGCACCCACATGTTGCTGAGGATATGAAACCATCCGCCATGCAGGAACATCGAGGTGAAGATTGTCACCCAATAGGTTTCCGGGTGCATCATCAATTTCACCGGCACGAGACCCCACGCGAGTGTCAATCGATTCAAGGCGGAAGGGCTGAGACTGAGTTCATAGAAAAAGACAATGAAGTTCAACGCGATCAGGAACCAGTTGATAACGGGGAAGCGGCGTGAACGCAGCGTGTCATAAAGCGGGATCATCTTTGCTGGCTTTTGTTCTGAATGCAATCAGCTGCCGATAAATTCCGGAAAGGGACTGTCCGTCGCGGATCAGTGCATAACCGCCCAGGATGATGGCAGTCAGATAGTTGAATAGGTGAGAGGTCAATGCCACGGCCAGGGAGGTCGATCGGTCACCGGAAAGCAAGGTCAAGGCTCCGCCAAG